>SAMEA3663128__coassemble_106_pt1 | contig 20047 bp, 16 predicted proteins | sample SAMEA3663128__metabat2_high_PE_017 | metagenome-assembled genome bin SAMEA3663128 (sample SAMEA3663128) | pig gut metagenome | biome: pig gut; feature: pig-associated habitat; material: faeces | place: Denmark | collected 2012
TAATATCCACAGAGTAGTTCATTGCCACATTGCCGGAGTATTTGTAGCGCTTTGTATATCGGGAGTTAAGGCGTACTGCCCAGGAGCCCCTTGTATAAATGTCTCCTGTGGCAGCAAGGTCCCAATGCTCACCAAATACAAAATAGTAGCCCAAGTCTCTCATAAAGAAGCCTCTGGCTGTCTCCTCGCCCCAAGAGGGCATAAGAATTCCACTGCTTCTGCCACCGCTCATATTTGGCACAAAGCCAAAAGGGATTGCAAATGGCGTAGGCACATCCTCAACCACCACATAGGCCGGGCCAAAGACAATGTTCTTCTTGCCGTTTGGCGTATTTACCATTCTGGCATTTGTATATTTAAGGTAAAAATGCGGGTGCTCGTAGTCGCAGGTTGTATATTTTCCGTCTGCCACATTAAAGGAGTTGTCCGGCATGCGCTTTATATGATTGCCGTGCATAAAGCCCTCTCCCTCCTGCGTTATCATATTGGAAATCTTTGCTTTTCCCGATTTAAAATTATAATAGACGCTCTCCATTTCATAGGTAACGCCTGCTTTTGTCATAACAGGAGAGCCAATAATGGTTTTGCCTGTGGAGTCTGCGGGGTCTGGCAAACCCTTGGCAAAGACGGTTCTGGTATCTACATTGTAGGCCATATACTCCGCCTTCATATCCATATCGTCGTACTTTACAGAGACATCTCCGTAATAGTAAATCATCTGCTTGCCCTCCTCCAGCACCTCCACAATGGAGTCTCTTGCGGTAGAGAAGACAGGCATATCTATAGAGCTCTTCTGCCTTATGGAATCCCTCCGCAAAGAGTCAAGCCTCTGCGCATCAAGCTGCAGTGAATCTGCCTTGAGGGAATCAAGCTGCAAAGAGTCTGCCTTTAGCGTATTGGGATGCAGCGAGTCTGCTTTGAGCGTATCGGGATGCAGAGAGTCTGCCTTGAGCGAATCCTGCTGCAAAAAATCCAATGCGCGTACCCACGCCGCATTATTTGTGGCAGAGAGGGCCGCATAGCAGAATGCCAGGGATAAAAAGAGCAGTATTCTTCTCAATTGCATACTTTATTTAAAAATAAGACAAAAAATTCGCATCTTTGTAAGTCTGCAAATTTATACAAATTTTACAACAAATATGCCATCCGCAAAGATAATAGTAAGAGAACTGCTCACAACCATTGCCACAATAGCGCTCATCTGCGCCTTTATTTCCACAGCCTCTGCAGAGGAGGGCGCACAGAACAGCATAAAGATAAAGACCGTTGTGCTGGATGCGGGCCACGGCGGCAAAGATACCGGCGCAATAAGCAAAAACGGCGCAATAAAGGAGAAGGATATAACCCTCTCCGTGGCATTGAAGCTGGGCAAGATGATTAACTCCAATTATCCCGATGTTAAAGTTGTATATACAAGAAAACGGGACGAATATATAGAACTCTCCAAGCGTGCGGAGATTGCCAATCGCAACAAGGCAGACCTCTTCATCTCCATCCACGTAAACTCTCAGAAGGGAACAACTGCAACCGGCACAGAGACCTTTGTAATGGGAACGCACAAGAGCAGCTCCAACTTTGAGATATGCAAGCTGGAGAACTCCGTAATTGTGCTGGAGGAGGACTACCAGTCTAAATATGAGGGCTTTGACCCCAATTCTCCGGAATCCTACATAATCTTCTCCCTGCTTCAGAACACCCATCTGGAGCAGAGCCTCAAATTTGCTGCGCTAATCCAGGACAACTTCAAATTGGGCCCCATAAAGGTAAACAGAGGAGTAAAACAGGGAGGATTGCTTGTGCTCTGGAAGACCACAATGCCTGCGGTGCTTACAGAGATTGGCTTTATCTCCAACCCTGCAGAGAGCAACCAGCTTAGGAGAGATGCAGTGCAGAGCCAAATTGCGGCGCGCATCTTCAATGCCTTTACAAAATACAAGACAGACTATGAGGGTGGCGCTCCAAAACTTATTCCCGATAATGAGATGCCTTCCCAAAGCGCAGAGCAGCAAGATGCCACTGTTGCGAACGCAGAGTGGCAAGAGGCCACTGTTGAGAGCGCAGAGCAGCAAGAGGCCACTGTTGAGAGCGCAGAGCAGCAAGAGGCCACTGTTGCAAACGCAGATCGGCAAGATGCCACTGTTGCAGAGAGTGCCGTACAGGATGAGCAGCCTGAAGCAAAGAGGCAGCCTGAAGCAAAGGGGCAGCCTGAAGCAAAGAGGCAGCCTGAAGCATTGGGAAAAGCCTACAGAATACAGATTCTCTCTGTTACAAAGGTGCTTCCTGCAGGGGCTCCGGACCTTAAAGGCAGGAGGGATGCATACTACATTTATGCCAATAAGGCCTACAAATATTGCATAGGCGAGTATGCCACAAGGGAGGAGGCGGCGGCAGATCTGCCAAAAATTAGGAAGCAATTCAGTGGAGCATTCATTATATTTGCAGAAAAATAGGGATTATGAGACTTAACAAAGCGCAACTGATAGGACTCTTTACAATAGTTGTTGTTCTTGCGTTATATGCAGTGATAACTTTTCTGAAGGATGAGAATCTCTTTAACGGCAAGAGCACATACTATATTATATATGAAGATGTGGATGGCCTTACAACAAGCAGTCCTGTATATATTAAAGGATTTAAGGTGGGCAGCATCTGGGATATAGAGTTTGACAACAAGAGCGGACTCTTTACGGTTCTTATAAAGGTAAAGAGCTCTTTTGAGATTCCGTCAAATTCCGTTGCCACTATTGCAGGCTCGGGGATATTGGGAGGAAAGCAGGTTAATCTTGCCCTTGGAGACTCCAAGGTCTGCCTCTCCAGCAAAGATACAATTTCCGGCGGTTTTGAGATTGATGCCATAGCCTCCGTTATGAAGAATGCTGCGCCCATTGCAGGCAAAATGGATACCCTACTCTCCTCTCTGAATTCTGTGGTTGGCAAGATGGACCGCATACTGGACGAGAATGCCCAGAGAGAGTTGCGGCAGAGCATCACCTCCCTTAATGCCTCAATGGCCAATATACGGAGCATAACTGCAACCCTTAAGAAGTCTGCGCCGGAGGTGGAGGAGATTCTCAAGAATGTAAAGCTGCTTACAGATAACCTGAATGTGGGAAGCCAAGACCTTAACCAGACACTGAAAAATGCCAACACCATTACCAAGGGACTTAGCGAGGCAGACCTTAAAGGCACAATAGAGGAGTTGAAGGGATTAATGGCAAAGATTCAGAATCCGGAGGGAACTTTGAGCAAACTTATGGAGACAGATACCCTTCACAACGCTCTAACTTCTATGTTGAACAGCATCAGCGATTTGGTTCAAAAAATAGAGGCCAACCCAAAAAAATACATAAAAATCTCCGTCTTTTAAACGCAAAAAAAATAACCTGCCCCAGAGATATCCCCAACCACACTTTTCTTTGCAATTAGTTGTTTTTCAATGCTTTACAATAGGTAAAAATAATTTCATTGATTTTTAGCAAGTTGCAACTAATTACAAAAAAACAATAGTCGGCAAGATTTTTTTTCATTTTTTTTTGCACCAACTTTGTTCACAGTTATGCAAGAAAACTCTTCACATATTCAGGTATGGGAAAAATGTTTGAGCCTCATTCAAGAGGTCATTCCTCCAAGGAGTTTTGAGACTTGGTTTAAGCCAATCATCCCAATCTCCCTGGAAGGGACCACTCTTACCATTGAGGTGCCGTCGGACTTTTTCCGAGAGTATCTGGAGGAGCATTATCTGAAGTTCCTCGCAGGTGCCCTTAAGCGTACTATGGGTAACAATGCCAGACTGCTCTACAAAATCAGAATGGCTAAGGAGAAGAGCATTACAGTGCCCCAATCCAACAACGGGGCTCTCTCAAACAAGAGCATTCCATTCCCGCAGCCTTCAGGAGGAATAACCAATCCGTTCATTATTCCTGGCCTGAAGCAGCTTAAGATAGATCCGCAGCTTAACCCCAACTACAACTTCAACAATTTTATAGAGGGTGAGTGCAACAGGCTTGCCAGAGCAGCAGGTCTCTCCATTGCAGAGAAGCCGGGAAAGAACGCCTTCAACCCAATCCTCATTTATGGAGGTTCGGGTCTTGGAAAGACACACCTTGCGCAGGCAATAGGCATAGCAATAAAGGAGAGATATCCGGAGAAGATAGTGCTCTATGTAAGCGCCAACAGATTCCGTACTCAGTATATGGATGCCGTTGCAATAAAGAATAAGCTTACAGACTTCCTGCACTTCTACATGATGATGGATGTGCTCATTATAGACGATGTTCAGGAGTTTGCGGACAAGGTTGGTACACAGAATGCCTTCTTCCAGATATTCAACCAGTTGCAGCAGGATGGAAAGCAACTTATTCTCACCTCGGACAGGGCTCCTGTAGAGATGAAGGGGTTGGACAACCGTCTGCTCTCAAGGTTCAAATGGGGACTCTCCGCAGAGCTCTTCCCTCCTACCTTTGATACAAGAATGTCTATACTTAAGGACAAGAGCCTTAAGAACGGAATAGAGATAAAGGAGGAGATTCTCAAATACCTTGCAGAGAGAGTAACAGGCAATGTGAGAGAACTTGAGGGAACTCTTAACAACCTTATTGCACACTCCATCTATTGCAAGCAAGATATTACCATAGAGCTTGCGCAGAGGCTTATAGAGAGGGTTGTAAACTCCAGCAAGGAGGAGATTACAATAGATAAGATTCAGGTTACCGTCTGCAACTACTTTGGTCTAAGCCAGGATGCTCTTGCGCAAAAGACAAGAAAGAGAGAGATTGTTCAGGCCAGACAGATAGCAATGTACCTTGGCAGAACCCTTACAAAATCCTCTCTCTCATCCATAGGCGCCCAGATTGGAGGCAAAGACCACGCAACCGTTCTCCACGCCTGCAATACGGTACAAGACCTTATAGATATAGACAGAAACTTCAGACAGTCTGTAGCAGAAATCACAAGAGAACTCAAGCGCGAATAGCGCCAACAGCACCAACAGTGCAAACGGCACCAGCAGTGCAAATAGCGCCAACAGTGCAGATAGCACCATTGGCGCAATAACTACTCTCCCTTTATGCGCCTCATTGCATCAAGCGGGTCTGCAGCTCCAAATACGGCACTTCCTGCAACAAGTATATCTGCACCTGCAGCGCAGAGTTGAGCGGCATTCTGCACACCTACGCCGCCATCTACCTCTATAAGCGCCCCTGAGCCGCACTCCTGCAGCATCTGGCGGAGCCTCTTCACTTTGCTTACGGCATTTGGAATAAAGGACTGGCCGCCAAAGCCCGGATTAACAGACATTATCAGGAAGAAATCGGCATCAGACAGAACCTCTTTAAGGTTATCCACCGGAGTATGGGGATTTATTGCCACGCCGGCCTTCATCCCCTTGTCCTTAATGTGATAGATGGTGCGGTGAAGGTGGTTGCAAGCCTCGTAATGAACGCTAAGATACTCCACGCCGCAAGCGGCAAAGGTATCTATATACCTGTCCGGGTCCACAATCATAAGGTGAGCGTCCAGAGGTTTGCGCGCCCTCTTGGCTATGGCCTTCACTACCGGAAATCCATAGGAGATATTGGGAACAAAGAGGCCATCCATTATATCCAGATGAAACCAGTCCGCAGCCCCCTCATTTACCAGTTCCACGCTCTTATCCAGCTCTCCGAAATTTGCGGAGAGCATGGATGGTGCCAATATAAGACTCATATCTAAAAAAACTATTTTGTCTCCTCTGCCACAGTCTCAATTACATCCTGAAGCAGTTTGACAAATCTATCTACAGTTGCAAGTTCCAGCCTCTCGCCCGGCGCGTGTACAGAACGCAGGGTAGGGCCAAAAGAGATCATATCAAGGTAAGGATACTTCTCCAGGAAGAGTCCGCACTCCAGACCTGCGTGTATTGCCCTTACAACAGGCTCCTGGTTGAAGAGTCTCCTGTAGGAGGCCTCTGTAACCTTAAGGATTGGAGAATTGGTATTAGGATTCCAACCAGGGTATTTGTCGTGGTGGGTTACGGTTGCTCCGGCAAGCGCAAAGCAGGCCTCCACCTGATTTGCCGCCATCTGACGCGCGCTGTTTACAGAGCTGCGCTGACTTGTGGCAACAACTATCACATTTCCCGGGAGCATCTTTACAGAGGCAAGGTTAGTGGAGGTCTCCACCAGACCCGGCATACTCTCGCTCATTGCAAGCACTCCGTGCGCAACCGCGTTAAGGGCATAAACCAGAAGCGCGGCGGTATCCCTGTTAACCGCTCTCTTAGGAGAACCCACAATCTTGCCGCTCTTCATATCCTTAACTCCAACCTCTCCCATAAAGCCGTTGATTGCAGGGGCCGAAATGGCATACTCTGCCTTAACTGCTGCAATAAACTCGGTAAACATCTTTACAACACTCCTCTTTGCCCTTACAGGGAAGCCAACCACAGCGTAGGCATTGCGGGCAATGGCATTAACCTTGTTTCCTCCATCAATCTCGTAGAGCTCCACATCATATTTTGCATAGAGCATATAGAGGAAGCGAGCCAGAATCCTTACCGCATTGGCCCTGTTCTTATCTATATCATCGCCACTGTGTCCGCCCTGGCAGCCATCTATCCTAAACTCGCATTTTATATAATCGGGAGTAGCAGGCTCTGTGGTATATTTGAATTTTGCTGTTGTATCTATTCCGCCGGCGCAACCTATAAAGAGCTGCCCGTCATCCTCGGAATCCAGGTTAATGAGGGTCTTGCCGCTAAAGAAGCCCTCCTTGAGCCCGTTAGCCCCATCCATTCCGGTCTCCTCAGATTTTGTAAAGAGAGCCTCCAGTTTGCCGTGCTTAAGGTCCTTATCTATAAGGGCAGCCATCTGCGCAGCCATTCCAATGCCGCAATCTGCGCCAAGGGTAGTATCGGGAGCAATCATCCAGCCATCCTTAATAATATATTTTATAGGGTCTTTGGCAAAGTCGTGCTCCACGCCGGGGTTCTTCTCGCACACCATATCGGAGTGGCTCTGAAGCACAATTGTATCTGCCCCCTCGTAGCCTGGGGTTGCCGGTGCCTCTATAAGCACATTGCCAACCTCGTCCACCTTGCTCTTAAGAGAGTGCTCCTCTGCCCATTTGCACAAATATGCTATTATCTGCTCTTCTTTGCCGCTCTCGCGCGGAATCTTTGTAATCTCATCAAAGATTTCCAATACTTTCTCCTGTTTCATATCTCTTCAAAAATTATTTCTCAAATTATTCTTCAAATATAGCGTTATTATCTCATTTTTCAATTATAAACCTCACCTCTTTAAAGGCATAGGCCTTAATTGTGCCATCTCTCTGTTCCAGAAGCAGATTGGCAGCATCATCTATGCCTGCAATTTTTGCCTCAATTACCTTGCCAGTGCACTCTACTGCAGACTGCGAGAGGGTAACCGGAGAGAGCCTGCGGTTGCGCATCTCCTGCTGCGAGAGGCCGCGGACAACCTCGCCCTCCGCAAGCTCCTCAAAGAGATGCCAGCCGTTGCGCCTGTAGAGATGCTCAAAATACTCCTGCTCAATTGCCGCCAGATTGCCTGCCTCCAGCCTCTGATAGAGCTCATAGATGCAGAGAAGCACCCGCTCCTGCTCCACCTTTATATCGTACCTCTCCTGCCCGCTCTCAAGCAGCAGAGAGGTTGGATTAACCGTACTTGCAGGGTCAAACTGCACCTGATTTATATTTATGCCTATGCCCGCAATGCAGTATCCCACGCGGGGCCCCTCTTTTCCCGATGCCTCTCCTCCCGATGCCAGCGAGTTCTCCAGCAGCATACCGCAAATTTTGCCATTGCCCACATAGATATCATTGGGCCACTTTATCTCTGCAGAGATGTTGTGATAGCGCTCCAGATAGTTGCAGACCCCAAGGGCGCAGACCTGCGAGAGAGCAAATTGCTTTACTGCGGGGAGATTATGCGGACGCAGAAGGATTGTGAAGGCAAGATTGCAGCCGGGCTCCCCCACCCATCTGTTTCCGCGCTGTCCCTTGCCTGCAGACTGATATTCTGCAGCCCAAACGCGCCACTGCGGAATATCGGGATTAGCCAACAACTCTCTTGCTGCCAAGGAGTTTGTAGAGTCTATCTCTTTAAGCCAAATTAAATCAATATTTCTCATTATTAAATTTAGCACTATATTTGTAGTCTTTTGCAAAGATAATAATGAAATCTGATATGACTGAAAAGAAAAGCACAGCCGCAGCCGCAGCAAAGGGCGCGGAGAAGATAGCTGCCAGGAAGGCAAAAAAGGCTGCCAAAGCGGCAGACCCAGAGAGAATAGCAAAAAAGGAGGCGCTTGCACGCTCCAAAAAGAAGGCAACAAAGAGAAATGCAGATAAGATAGCAGAGGCAAATGCCGCAGAGGCGGCTGCTGCAAAGGGCGGAAAGGCCGCAAAGGCGCTTACCCAGGCAGAGCAGACCGCACTGGAGATAAAGACCATTGTGCAGGCTGCAGAGGATAAGAAGGCCAAAAGAATTGTCTCTATGGACCTTAGGGGCATTGGCACCAGCATTTGCGACTACTTTGTAATATGCAACGCAGACTCTACCACAAATGTGCTTGCTATTGCAGACAACATAGAGGACGAGCTTATTGTTAAGTGTAAACGCCAGGTGCTCCGCAGTCAGGGAAAAGAGAATGCCTTATTCTGGATTTTGGAGATATAGTAGTGCATATCTTCCAGACAGAGTACAGAGAGTTCTACAGGCTTGAGGATCTTTGGGCAGATGCGGCTATTACAGAGTATCAGAACGACGAAGAGTAAGGAAAATGAAGAACAGCAACAAATTACAACCCAAAAGATTTAGTTTTGTATGGATATACGTACCCCTCTTGGCGGTACTCCTCTATGCCTACGCCGGCTATGGTGGAGGCGATCCTCTAGAGACAAGCTGGGAGCGCGTAGATGAGGAGTATATTCCGCAAGGGGATGTGCAGGAGATTGTGGAGATAACCAACCAAAACAGGTCTGAAGTTACAATCCGCAGAGACAGTCTCTACAAATACTCCAAAATCTTTAACGAGAGAATTCCAAAACACGCGCCGCACTTCTATTTTAACGTAGATCCGGAGAGCGGATGGGAGAAGATTTCGGAGGCAAGAAAGAGCCTCCCCGCAGAGCAGCGCTTTAACATAATAAGAGAAGAGCGCACCAACTATGCCGGAAGGATTTTGGAGTGGCTCTTCCTCCCGATAATGCTGCTGCTAATGTGGTTCCTCCTCTTCCGCAATGTTGCAAAGGGTGCAGGCGGCGGTGGCGGCGGAATATTCAACGTTGGCAAATCGCAGGCGCAGATATACGACAAAGACAACAAGACCAAAGTTACATTCAAGGATGTTGCCGGCCTCTCAGAGGCAAAGGTGGAGGTTATGGAGATTGTGGATTTTCTGCGCAATCCAAAGAAATATACGGCACTGGGAGGAAAGATTCCTAAGGGAGCCCTGTTGGTAGGCCCTCCGGGCACCGGAAAGACACTGCTTGCCAAGGCGGTGGCAGGAGAGGCAGATGTTCCATTCTTCTCCATCTCCGGCTCCGACTTTGTAGAGATGTTTGTGGGAGTGGGCGCCTCCAGGGTACGCGACCTCTTCAAGCAGGCAAAGGAGAAGGCCCCTTGCATTGTCTTCATAGATGAGATAGATGCAGTTGGCCGCGCCAGAGGCAAGAATGTGGGCTTCAGCTCCAACGACGAGCGGGAGAATACCCTCAACCAGCTCCTTACAGAGATGGATGGCTTTGGCACCAACTCCGGAGTAATCTGCCTTGCGGCAACAAACAGGGCAGACATTCTGGACAAGGCTCTTATGAGAGCCGGCCGATTCGACCGTCAGATAAATGTGGACCTTCCGGAGCTTAAAGAGAGGGAGGAGATATTTGAAGTGCACCTCAAGGGGCTCAAACTCTCCAAAGACCTGGATAAAGAGATGCTTGCAAAGCAGACTCCGGGATTCTCCGGAGCAGATATAGCAAATGTCTGCAACGAGGCTGCCCTCATAGCGGCACGCAAGAACAAAGAGAGCGTGGAGAAATCGGACTTTATGGATGCCATAGACAGAATTGTGGGCGGCTTGGAGAAACGCAGCAAAATAATAACTCCGCAGGAGAAGCGCACCATAGCCTTCCACGAGGCCGGTCATGCAACAGTAAGCTGGTTGCTGCCAAATGCCAACCCTCTGCTTAAGGTTACAATAATCCCAAGAGGCAATGCCCTTGGAGCAGCCTGGTACGTACCTGAGGAGAAGCAGCTCCACACCACAGAGCAGATGATGGAGGAGATGGCTGCCACAATGGGAGGCCGTGCCGCAGAGGAGATTATAAACGGAACCATCTCCTCCGGCGCTCTTAGCGACCTTGAGAAGGTAACCAAGCAGGCCTATGCAATGGTAAGTTACTTTGGAATGAGCGAGAAGGTTGGACATCTCTCCTTCTATGATTCTCATCCCGATGGCTACAACTTTAACAAGCCCTACTCCGAGAAGACTGCAGAGCTCATAGACTCAGAGGCCAAAAAGCTTATTGAGCAGGCGCACAAAATGGCGCACGAGATACTTGAGCAGAATAAGAGCGGCTTCACAGAGCTGGCAGAACTTCTCCTGAACAAAGAGGTTATCTTTGCCGACGACCTTGAGAAGATTTTCGGTCCACGCAAAAAACAGGAGCAGCCAGCAGAGACAGCAGCGCCAGCAGAGGCAGCAGAGGCAGCAGCGCCAGCAGAGAAAGCAGCGACTGCAGAGCTCTCCAATAATGAGAAGGCAGAATGAAAGAGGTGATTGTTAGGAGCATCAGCGGACTCCTCTTCATAATAATTATGGTGGCGGCACTCCTTGGAGGAGTGCTGTGGTACAGCCTGCTCTTTGGCGCAATAATGGTTATTATGATGTTGGAATATTTCAGGATTACCATCCCTAAGGGAGCCCTCAAGTGGCAGAAGGGAGCATCGCTTGCTGTGGCAATTGCGCTCTTTGCAGCAGTGCTGCTTACGGGATACGGCATTCTGGAGGCAAAATATCTGCTCATTCCGGCACTAATGCCCCTCCTTATCTTTATAGGCAACCTCTACACAAAGAGTTTCAACAGGCACACCTTTACAGAGCAGGGCGCAAGGGAGCCAAACGGATATGAGAACTTTCCGGCAACACTGGGGGCGCTGCTCTACATTGCGCTGCCGGTCTCGATCTTCTCTATGGCAGCACTCTTCCCGATGGATGCACTCTTTCCTATGGAGGCACTCTTCCCTATGGAGGCGCCTGTAGAGTTTCGCGGAGGCATCTTGCTGGGTTTCTTTATAATATTGTGGGCATCGGATGTGGGAGCATACTGCTTCGGGTGCACAATGGGCAGAATGGGACCAAGGTTATTCCCCTCTGTTTCACCAAAAAAATCTTGGATCGGGAGTATAGGAGGAACAGCCTGCGCAATTGGTGCAGCAGCTCTAATTCACTCATTTACAGAACTCTTCCCCTTTTCATTAGCAGATTCGCTAATAATTGGCGCACTTATAAGCATTGGCGGAGGTTTTGGAGATTTGGTAGAATCTCAATTAAAGCGTAATTTTGGGGTCAAAGATTCCGGCTCAATTATGCCCGGACACGGGGGTATGCTGGACAGATTTGACGGAGCGCTCATAGGGTTTCCTATGGCCATAATATATTTGGAATTTTTCCTTAAATAAAACTATATGAAGATACATAAAGAGGGATACGGTATAATTGGCAAGGCATTCGCAATCTTTGCTGTGATTGCGCTAATTCTCTATTTCGTTCTGAAGTGGAGCCTTGCTTTCCAGATTTGCGCTGCCGTATGCCTTGTGCTCTTCCTGCTTGTGGTCAACTTCTTCAGAAGTCCCAAGAGGATGACGGTAATGGACGACAATCTGGTAATTGCGGCCGCAGACGGCAAGGTTGTGGCAATTAAAGAGGCATACGAGGATGAGTATCTCAAATGCAACTGCATTCAGGTCTCTGTCTTTATGAGCATCTTCAATGTGCACGTAAATTACTTTCCAATATCGGGAAGAGTAATCTACAGCAAATATCACGAGGGGCACTACATTGTTGCCAACCACCCAAAGGCCTCCGAGAAGAATGAGCATACCACAATTGTGGTAGAGTCGCACAAAGGCAGCAAAGTACTCTTCCGCCAGATTGCGGGTTATATTGCCAGAAGGGTTGTCTGCTATGCAGAGGATGGCATGGAGGCTACCCAAGGCCAGGAGGTGGGCTTTATTAAGTTTGGCTCCCGAATAGATTTCTTTCTCCCTTCAGATGCCCGCATAATGGTTAAGAAGGGGCAGAATGTGCGCGCTTGCGAGACTGTAATTGCAAAAATATCATAATAAATAATTTAACTAAGAATGGAAATAAAGAGAACAGATGTAGATGAGCTCAATTTCAGGCTCAATCTGCAGATTGTAAAAGAGGATTACGCAGACAAGAAGAAGAAGATGCTTAACGACTACCGCCGCAAGGCGGAGCTGAAGGGTTTCCGCCCTGGTATGGCACCTATGTCACTCATTGAGAAGATGCACGGCACACAGGCTTTGGTAGAGTCTGTAAACAGCATTATCTCCGAGTCACTCAACAACTATATTCAGGAGAACAATCTCCATATTCTTGGCGAGCCGCTTCCTAACGAGGAACTTCAGCAGAAGATTGATTGGGCAAAGGATGAGACCTTTGAGTTTGTATTTGATTGCGCGCTCTCTCCTGAGGTGAAGTTAGAGTTGAGCAAGAAGAATAAGATTACCACATACAAGGTAGAGATCTCCCAGGAGGCAAAGAAGAACTACAGAAGCAACCTTCTGCGTCAGTTCGGCAAATTGGAGCCTACAGATGTTGTTTCAGATGAGGACTTCATTATTGCAGACTTTATCCAGAACGGAGAGGTTAAGGCAGCAGGTTCTTATATTACCCTTAAGACCATTGCAGATGAGCAGGTTAAGAGTCTCTTCATTGGCAAGAAGGTGGGCGACAAGATTACCGTTAATGTAAACGAGGCCTTCACCAACGAGACAGACAGGGCTGCTATGCTTAAGGTTAAGAAGGAGGAGCTTGCCTCTTTGGACCCTGTTTTCGAGATTGAGATTAAGGAGATTAAGACCATTAAGGAGGCAGAGCTTTCACAGGAGCTCTACGACAGGATATTTGGCAAGGATAAGGTTACAGACGAGGCCGGCTTTGATGCAAAGATAGAGGAGCGCATTGCTGCAGAGTATCAGAGAGAGGCAGATTTCCGCTTTATGCTTGATGCCAAGGAGTACCTTCTTAAGAAGACAGACATTAAGGTTCCTGAGGAGTTTATGAAGAGATGGCTCTTTACCGTTAACGAGGGCAAGTTTACAATGGAGCAGATAGAGAAGGAGTTCCCTCTCTTCCTTAAGGATTTCCGTTGGCAGCTTATCCGTCAGTACATTATGAAGGAGCAGAAGATGGAGATTAAGAGAGAGGATCTTCTTGCAGAGGCAAAGAAGATTGCATCTTACCAGTTTGCAATGTACGGTCTTAACGATGTTCCTGAGGAGCAGCTTACAAGCTATGCGGAGTCTCTTCTTGCAAATGAGCAGGAGGGCCGCAGGGTTTACGAAAAGAGAGAGGAGGATATGGTTCTCGACTATGTTAAGGAGACAGTTACCCTTGCAGAGAAGAGCGTAACCATAGAGGAACTTCAGAATATGAACAACTAGAGATAATATGGCAACAGAATTTGAAAAATACGCCATCAAGCATTTGGGCATAAGTTCAACTGCACTTGGCAGATATACCTCATTTACAAACGCATACATCAATCCCTCCATCATAGAGGAGCGACAGATGAATGTTGCGGTTATGGATGTCTTCTCCCGTCTTATGATGGACAGGATAATCTTTCTTGGCGTACCTATTTCCGACGATGTTGCCAATATTATTCAGGCTCAGCTACTCTTCCTGGACTCTACAGATTCCACTGCAGATATCCAGCTCTATATCAACTCGCCGGGCGGCGTTGTATATGCCGGTCTTGGCATCTATGATACAATGCAACTTGTAAACTCAGATGTTGCAACCATCTGCACAGGTATGGCCGCCTCAATGGCATCCGTGCTCCTCTGCGCAGGCGCCAAAGGCAAACGCAGCGCTCTCCCCCACTCAAGGGTAATGATTCACCAGCCTATGGGAGGAGCAGAGGGTCAGGCTTCGGATATAGAGATTACAGCCAGAGAGATTCTCAAACTAAAACAGGAGCTCTATCACATCATCTCGCATCACTCCGGCAAGAGCATCAAGCAGATTGAGAAGGATGCAGACAGAGACTACTGGATGACATCTCAAGAGGCTATGTCCTACGGTATGATAGATGAGATTCTCTCAAAATCCAAAAAATAAAGGATTTCCTGCAAACAGGTAAAGTTCCAACCAAGAGGTAGAGTTTCCACCAACAAGTAGAGTTATGACCAAAAATAGCGAAGAGAAGTATTGTTATGTATGCGGAAGGCCCGGCTCCCAGGTAACCTTGCTGGGGGCTGGTCCTTTTGGCTATATCTGCACAGATTGCGCAAACCAGCTTAGAGAGATAACCGACGCCTTGGACAATTCTGCAAAGAAGAGCGCCTTGGAGAGTGCGGCAGCAGAGTCGGCCAAGGGCTTCACCCTCCTTAAGCCAAAGGAGATAACAGCCTTTCTGGACCAATATGTTATTGGCCAGGAAGACGCCAAGAAATATATCTCCGTAGCGGTCTATAACCACTACAAACGCATAATGGCAACAACGGGCAGCACTGCTCCTGCCGGCAGCATCCCAGCTGCAGGCACAGTTTCCCCTGCTGGCGCTCCTGCCGCTGCAGGCAACTCCGTTGCAGGCACAGCTTCCCCTAATGCTGCAGACGACGACACGCTGCTGGAGAAATCCAATATGCTGCTTGTTGGCCCAACCGGCACCGGCAAGACACTGCTTGCCAAGACAATAGCAAAAATGCTGAATGTTCCCTTTGCAATAGTAGATGCAACTGTGCTCACAGAGGCAGGCTACGTTGGAGAGGATGTGGAGACCATCATTACCCGCCTCCTGCAGGAGTGCGACTACAATGTTGAGCTTGCGCAACGGGGCATAGTCTTCATAGACGAGATAGACAAGATTGCCCGCAAGAGCGACAACCCCTCCATCACCAGGGACGTATCGGGAGAAGGAGTACAGCAGGCAATGCTTAAACTGCTGGAAGGCAGCATAGTAAATGTACCGCCACAGGGTGGAAGAAAGCACCCGGAGCAGCGGCTCATTCCTGTAGATACTTCAAATATCCTCTTCATCTGCGGAGGCGCCTTTGAGGGGATTGAGCGCAAGATTGCGCAGCGCCTCAACACAAATGTGGTAGGATACACAGCAAAGAACAAAAATGCGGAGCTGGATAGGGACGACCTTATGAAATACGTTGCCCCTCAGGACCTGCGCGCCTACGGGCTCATTCCGGAGATTATTGGCCGTCTCCCAATTATCACCTCGCTGCACTCACTTGGCAGAGAGGCTCTTCTCGATATCCTCACCAAGCCAAAGAATGCACTTGTAAAGCAATACACAAGGCTCTTCCAGATGGATGGAATTAAGCTTGTCATTAATCCCGATGTGCTTGAGTACATTGTAGATACAGCCATCGAGTACAAGATTGGCGCCCGCGGTCTGCGCACCATCTGCGAGACCATAATGCTGGATGCAATGTACGACGCCCCATCCTCCAACAAGAAGACCTTCACCGTCACTCTTGCCTACGCAAAAGAGAAGATGGCGCACTTCTCTCCCGGCACAGTGTAGGAAACTGCTGACTCCGCTTGCAGGTCTCCCCATTCACGAGAGGATGGGCGCACACGGTCTGTGCGAAATAGTTGCCGACAGCGTTTGGAGTCCTTCGTGCAAATCACCGCGCGGATTACCAAAATGTAACTATGTGATAATTAATGCAATATGTTTTTGAAAGTCGCTCGGTGAGCCCAAAATGACCGCACCGAGCGGGCCAATATGCCCTACAGGTACCTGGGAGCCACATTCGCCCGCTCGGTGATTTGCACGAAGAGCAGACTACCGCCTCATTGCCACAACAGGCAGCCAACTTTCCTCAAACGCAGTCAACTCGCTCCATTAGATAGCTATCGGGAAGCTACAAATAATCTTTAACTTCATCATAGATCAATCCGCTCAGTTTAGCTATCTGTTTCGTAGAACAATTATATCTGGTTTTCATGCATTTGGCAAGATGCAGGCGTTGTGTTGTATTCAATCTTCTTAATTCCGTCATACCAAACAATTCTCCCATGAGGATTCTTCTGTTATTCCTCATCTCGCTTAACGGAACTGTTAGATTTGAAATCGCCCCGCCACGAGACTCTATATCTACATCTTTGGTAGTTGATAAAAAATAATTGTAGGCTTTGTGACTTCTGAATATTCTTTCAACAATATCAACGGAGACGTATTGACTTGGAGAGATTATGCCATCTATAACTCGGATACAGGGTTGAATTCTTACTCTGCTTTTTATCAGTTTTCTTATCTCCTCATTCTTTATGATCAGATCTTCTGTCCCAAGTCTCCACTTTGGGGTAGTCCAAGAGTCGGCATGGCGGAAATATAGTGGACCGCTGGACCATGGGTAATCCCACGAACAATAAGGTAACCCTGCATTGACAGGATTCTTTACCACATAACAGATTGCAGACTTGAGATAACGGTCATCATCTATTATTTGATGGCTAATTTGGATATGGCTCAAGGCATTGCGTTTCTTATATTTGGAATTGAGATACATAGATGTTCGCCGTATGTATTCATGAACAAAGCGTGAAGAGGCTTCCAGTTCTCCATACAATATAAAATGAACGTGTGTATCCATTAGCACAAATGAAAGCAACAGGACTTCATACGTATTGATGACCGTAAAAATTCTATTCATGCCATCGTTAAAGTCCTCTTGCGTATAAAACATAGCATCTATGGATTCACCAGAGGTATAAAAGTGCCAGCATTTCTTTATTTGAGTTACATCTCCTTTGGCAACAATTCTCTCCAGTCCCAAATCTGACTTGATCTCCACCCTCTTCAATTCTTTATCTATCATAGTCAACAACAGCCTTTATGGCCATACATGCAAATATAGAATCCGTTTGCATGAAAAGAGTGTTTTTACTTCAAATTCTCTGCAATGCTTAAGTGATTGGAAGGTAGATGAGGTAAAAGCAAGTAATACGAGCGACAGCTTTAATCCCGACGTGTCCCCTCCTGTGTATTAGCATAGTTCGTGCAAATCACCGAGCGGATCACCAAAACACAACCATCTGATAATTAGCGCAATGCGTTTTTAAAAGTCGCTCGGTGAGCCTATTTTGACGGCACCGAGCGGGCCAACCCACCCTACAGGTGCCTGGGAGCCACATTCGCCCGCTCGGTGATTTACACGAAGCGGTTTTTGTGCGCTTTTGCCTTCCGGAACCCCCATTTTCGGGCATTTCGAGCACAAAATCGGGGTTTTTGTGCGCTTTCGCCGATACTGTGGGCACCATATCGTCACGAAAGCAACGCTGAGACGCTTTCGCCACAACTGAAAAACAATATAATTATTTGCATTGTCATAAGTTGTCAATATCTCGGCGTAGTTTTGCAAAGAGTTAATTATGGAGGATCAATTCTATGTTTGCTATTTTACTTTTCATTGCATTGGCGTTAAATTGCGGCAGTTATCTTACCGGGCATAAGAAGGACTTCTAGCGTTGGCAGGGCCCGACCAGTAAGACTGGGCTCGGCGGCACTTGCAAGGCCAGCAAGGCCCAGTCAGACAATCGCTCCGGCGGGGAGATGTTACAATTTTTCTGCGTTGATTGTGGATGTCTCCGTAGTTCCATTGGCTGAGACTTCCACTCCGGGTATCATAAAGCGGCCGATGGGGTTGAGAAGATTAGGCTCCACGAGTTCATACACGATGTCGTATTTCCCCTCTCGCATCATTATTTCGGCCACATCATCCTGGTTGTAGGCACCGTTGTGGGAAAAGTATGGAGAGTTAATGCCATATTCTCCGCTGCGGTAGAAGAGTATATTGGTCATGGTGTTGATGGTGGTGTTCTTAATTTTCACATCTCCCACAGGAATCCTGTTCATTCCCGGGAGGTCGATGATGGACGAGAGTTTAGGGTGAGTGTATGTGACTCTGCTCTCCACCTTTGTTACCGATTGGGAATAGTGATTCTCCGAATATGCGGCTGACTTATATACAGGGGTAATTCCAATCTGAAGTTTCATATTTCCTAAATCGTTGTCCTTCGCACAGAAATTTCCGCTTTTGAGCTGCCATACGAAGCTGAAATCCACCCTCTGGTCTGTCCTTGCTACCATCGGGATATAAGCTGTACCAAACCCGTTTTCGTCATTGTTTGTAATTATTGTGTATGACACATCTCTCGTGGTTCCTGTGTTCAGCTCGACCGACTGGTCAGGCAGGTTCTGAGTCTGGGAGTCTTCCCACTTGAAGCCTAAGCCTATGACACCCATCAGCATACCCTTCCAGGAGAGTTCGTGTGTCGTTTCGTCCTCATCCTGTCGTATTCCAAGAGTCAGTTTTGGGGAAAGACTGAAACTGAATCCTTTATTGTAGGTGGTGCTTGAAATGGTGGTGGATGGTTCCGGAGTTACGAAGAATAAAGTGTTCTCATTCGAAACCTTCTGTTCATCAGACGAAAGCAGTTGAAATTCAAGATTATACCTGCTCATATACCAGTAGTAGGCATACAACACAGAACTCTCGAAAGATTTTTGCACTTCTTTGTAGAACGAGCCATTGTGCATGATGCAGTATCCGCTTATGGCGTAATAATCTCCGGAATAGTCCTCGCTGCCGAAAACATATATAGGCAGGACTTCGATATGAAGGTCAATGGCTTTTGTTACAGAAATAGGAGTACTGTTGTATTTATAAGAGCTCTCCAACAACAGCACTTCCGGTATAGTCACGTCAAAGCTCAAGTCGTAGATTTTCTTGAGATTGGCACCCGATTGGGACGAGGATGTGATCTTGCGTTTGGCACCTTTCATATTGACATTCATTATGTTGCGTCTGTTGCGGGTAAAGCTGCGGCTTATTCCTGTCCAGGATTTCTCATAGACGGCCTTGTCCGTCAGGATTTCAACCGACATTTTGGAAATGGTGCAGGGACGCACGCATAGCCACACATCCTTTATGGAGGCATCCTCCTCCAACACAATGTTGCTCGAACGCTGGAGCACAGTCAGTACATTGTCCGTACCGCTCACCTGGGGCAGGGCAAGCTCCCCATCCGCTCCAAGAGTAAAGTTGTTAACAAGCGGTTGGTCTGTGCGTATCACTATGGAAATCAGTTTTTCTCCAGCCTCTATGTTCGGAAGATTCAGGAAATTGAGGTCGAGATGTGCCACTGCCCTCTCCCACAGCATTTCATACTCATTGCCGTATTCAAGGGAAGTTATCTGAGAGGTCTTTCCCACAAGCAGATCGGCTGAAGGGTCGTATGAACGCACGGATTCGTTGCGCAGAGGAATCTGCACCTGCGGAATTTTCACCGGAAAGCCCCCGTCGGAAGTCGTGCAAGTGCCTGTGACACAGGATGCAGGATAGACTGCATAGAATTGCCAGTTCTTGTGGTCATCATTTCCCGTGAATCCCGATGGCACGCTGAAGCGTGTAGTGGTAGAGTCGTCCCCCACTGCACTATTAGATTTTACTATTGCCCCCGATACTGCCTGAGTTCCGTTTTCTGCAAGCCAACTGCCGTCGCCTTTGGCAGCCACCTTGACACTGTCTCCCTCACTCCAATATATGGTCTCCCCTGTCCAATGAGTCTTGGTGGTTGCATCCTGATTTTCAGACAATTGAGGTTTTTCAGACGAAAGCCACACAGTAGGCCTCTCCGCCGGTTCCTGAGGCTTACGCTCTTTCACACAAGAGCTCAAAGCCAAGACTCCAGAAAGCATCAATGAAGCCAGGAACAGTCCTCCTACAGAAAAACTGATATGATTAGTCTTCTTCATATTACTTTATTATTTTGAAGA
>SAMEA3663128__coassemble_120_pt1 | contig 18737 bp, 13 predicted proteins | sample SAMEA3663128__metabat2_high_PE_017 | metagenome-assembled genome bin SAMEA3663128 (sample SAMEA3663128) | pig gut metagenome | biome: pig gut; feature: pig-associated habitat; material: faeces | place: Denmark | collected 2012
TAATTATACTTTTGCATTTTCGAAATAATAGATAGAATTTATGAGACGAGTTATAATAGTATCATTGGCCCTTTTGCTTGCAAATGTTCTGCAAGCGGCACCTGCGGCCGCGGCATCTGCGAACGATGCACCTGCGGCCGTGGCACAGAACGCACCTGCAGCAGTGGCACAAGAACAGCGTGCGAATGTTGTCCAGGGCGCCCCTGCTGGCGTGGAGACAACGCAGGGTGAGCCGGAGGGTAGAGTTAAAGGTCAACTGGTGGTGGCAGGAGGGCTGAGGAGCATTTCGCTTGCGGAGGCGCTAAGGATTGCCATCGGGAATAATTTGGACCTTAAGAATAGCCGCAATCTTGTTAAAAAGGGGGAGGAGAATATTAGTGAGAATAGGGCAAGGTTGCTGCCTCAGATTAATGCGGCTTTTGGGTTTAATGATAATTTTGACCCACCTGTATCTGTTACGGACGGGTCGGCTTATGGCAATAAGTATAATGTTACGCAGACTCTGCAGTTTAATGCTTCAGGGAGCTTGCAACTGCAGATGCCTCTCTATAGCAAGACTCTTTATACGGCGCTGGCCATCTCCAAGACTATGCTGCAGCTGAATAAGCTCTCCTATGAGAAGGCAAGGGAGGAGATTATGATGCAGCTGGCAAACCTCTATTATCTTATTCAGAATACCACCGAGCAGATAGCTATTATTAAGGATAATATTGGCAGAATGGAGGAGCTGGAGAAGATTACAAGCGCTTTTGTGGAGAATGGGTTCTCTCTGGCAATAGACAGGCAGCGCGTGAGCGTGCGACTGGAGAATCTGCGCGTGCAGTTTACCAATGCGGAGGCTATGCTGGCAGAGCAGTACAATATGCTCAAATATATTATGGATCTCTCTCCCGATGAGAATATTGCCGTGGAGGAAAAGTCGGTGGAGAGTATAGATGCGGCGCAGACTTGCGGATTGAGCGAAGACCTTTACGAGCTTCAACTTGTGCGCGCACAGGAGAATCTTGCCGGAGAGCAGGTGAAACTTGCCAAGGAGGCATATCTTCCTACCCTTATGCTTACGGGCAACTTTACCTATAGCGCATTTACAGATAATTTTAAGAACTGGTTCCGCTCCGGAGAGTCAAATCACTGGTATAAGTCCAACGGGTTGGGGCTCTCGCTCCGTGTGCCTATCTTCAGCGGCTTTGAGAGAAGGTCCAAGCTGAGAAAGGCAAAACTGGACCTTGAGAATGCGCGCATTACTGCCGACAAGTCCCTTAAGGGTTTGCAGATGCAGTATGCCAATGCCGTGAACGACCTTATGAACAATGAGCGCAACTATATTAAACAGAGAGATAATTACAATCTTGCAGAGAGTATATATAGGGTGACATCGGACCGTTACAAAGAGGGCATTGTCTCTATGGTGGAGGTGCTGCAGGATGAGATGAGTATGAGCGAGGCGCAGAACAACTACCTTACAGCGCACTACAACTACCAGATTTCCAATCTCTCCGTTCTTAAACTTACCGGAAGATTGAATACACTACTTAAAGAAAACAAATAACAGAGTATGACAAAAGATAATACAGAGCAGAGAGAGGGTCTGCAGCAACAGGCGCAGAAGTTGCGCAAACAGAAGACCCGCCAGATGATAGTTAGCCTTATAGGTATTGCCATATTGCTCTTTGGCCTTATAAAGGTTATCCTTATCTTTATTAACTACGCCACAACGGAGTCCAGCAACGATGCCCAGATAGAACAGTATATCTCTCCGGTAAACCTAAGAGCCTCCGGATATATAAAGAAGATATATTTCCAGGAGCATCAGAGAGTAAAGAAGGGAGATACCCTGCTTGTACTGGACGACCGTGAGTACCTTATACGTCTTATGGAGGCCGAGGCTGCGCTTAAGGATGCAATGGCCGGCGCCAATGTAATAAGCGCAACCCTTAATACAACAGAGACCTCTGCCTCTGTATATGATGCCTCCATTGCAGAGATAGAGGTAAGGCTGGAGAAACTTGCAAAGGACCGCCAGCGCTATCAGAACCTTGTTGCGCGCAATGCCGCAACCCCTATCCAGCTGGAGCAGATAGAGACGGAGTATGTTGCAACAAAGAAGAAGCTGGATGCAGTGCAGAAGCAGAAGAAGGCAGCCCTCTCCGGAGTAACAGAGGTGGAGAGGCGCAAGGCAAACTCCGCTGCAGCAATAGATCGCACTACAGCCGCGCTGGAGATGGCAAAACTTAATCTCTCATACACCGTGGTGCTTGCTCCTTACGACGGCACGCTTGGCCGCCGTGCAATGGAGGAGGGACAGATGGTAAATGCGGGTCAGACCATTACATATATTATTCCCGATACCCAAAAGTGGGTGATTGCCAACTATAAAGAGACCCAGATAGAGAACCTGTATGTGGGACAGGAGGTGGAGATTACCGTAGATGCCTTCAAGGGCAAGAAGTTTACCGGCAAGGTTACTGCAATCTCTGCGGCAACCGGCGCAAAGTACTCGCTTGTTCCTACAGACAACTCTGCAGGAAACTTTGTAAAGATTCAGCAGCGTGTGCCGGTGCGCATAGATTTTACCAATCTGAGCAAAGAAGATAACGAGAGCCTTGCCGCCGGTATGATGGCAGTTGTTCAGGCAAAGATTAAATAACTCTTGGGAATAAGTATAAGAGTATGAACAAGAACTTCCCGTTTTACGACTGGGTGCCTAAGCCGCTGGGAATAATCTTCCTGATATTCCTCTTTATACCAATAATGACCGTTGGCGGAGTCTATTCGGCCAACAGTTCGGAGATGGTAGGGGGGCTTGGTATTATGTCTGAACATATCTCATTTGTGGGTTTTGTCACCTCTGTGGGTATGGCGGCCTTCTCCCCATTCTTCTACACCTTTGTATGCCTAAGAAGGCAGAAGCTTATGATGGTGTGGGGCTTTATCATACTCTTTGTATTCAGTTACATCTGCGCCATTACAGAGAGTGTCTTCATACTTGCGCTCTGCAGTCTGATAATGGGTTTCATAAGGCAGTCGCTGCTTATGTGCAACCTCTTTACCCTTATAAAGTACGGATTTCATATAGAGGCCACAAACAATCTTACGCCGGGAAATGAGCCAAAAGATGAAGCTGGTTGGGACAAGATGGATTCCGAGAAGACGGTAAGTATGCCAACCATCTACTTTTTCTTTATGGTGTTGGGTCAGATAGGCACTTGGGTTACGGCTTGGTTTGCATATAACTATCAGTGGCAGGATGTTTACTATGTAATGATGGCTGTGCTTGGAGTCTCTACAATAATTATCCACTTCACAATGCCTATGAACAGGTACAGGGGAGTAAAGGTGCCGCTAAATTTCAGCAAGTTTGGAAATGTTACCATCTTCTGCATAATGTGCTGCTCCTTTATCTTTGTGATGGTTTATGGCAAGACTCTGGATTGGTACGACCATCCCTATATACGTTGGGCAACCTTTATCTTCTTTGTCTCAATGGCTCTCTTTGTATGGTTGGAGAGAGCAAGGCGTTCTCCCTATTTCCTGCTGGAGGCCTTCAGGTGGAGAAGCATTCTTGGAGGAATACTCCTCTTTGTGGGACTTATGATTCTTAACTCCAGCGCAATGTTTGTAAATGTCTTTACAAGCGTGGGAATGAAGATGGATAACCTTCAGGTGGCAGGGCTTAACAACTGGGTGCTGCTTGGCTATTTCTTTGGACTGGTTGCGGCAATCATAAGCAGCCGAAGGGGGATTCATCTTAAGTATCTCTTTGCTTTTGGTTTCCTGCTAATTGGATTGGCATCGTTGTATATGTACTTTGAGGTTCAGACAGCAGGTTTGCTGGAGCATATGAAATGGCCTGTTATCATAAGGGCAACAGGAATGATGATACTCTACTCCATCACAGCCGTTTATGCCAACCAGCGAATGCCATACAGGCTTATGTCAACCTGGGTATGCATTATGCTTACCTTCCGTATGATAGTTGGCCCGGGCATAGGCTCTGCACTCTATTCCAATATGTTGCAGGAGAGGCAGCAGCACTATATAGTGCGCCTGGCCCACGATGTGGACAGGATGGATCCCGATGCTGCCGCAACCTACGACAATACCATAAGGGGACTGCAGATGCAGGGCAAGAGCAGGGCGGAGGCAGAGGCTATGGCTGCCCTCTCAACCAAGGGTAAGGTGCAGGTACAGGCAACCCTCCTGGCCTTGAAAGACCTGGCAGGACTTACCATATATGGTTGTATCATTGCAGCAGTTGTTGTGGTAGCAGTGCCTTGGCCAAAGAGGCGCCTCAAGCCGGAAGAGCTTGGTGGTGCTGATGAGGCGCTCAAGGGGTGCCTATGAGGTGCTGAGCACGGAGTTGCGCGAACCTTTGCTCCTGTAGCGGCGTCTCCACCATTTTGGTCTGAGACGGTAGGCAAGCAGACGCAGAGGGCGTATGTGGCGCTCTATCTTATCGGGATAAATATCCTTAATATTTACCAATATTCCGGTCTCTTCCACTCCGCCAAAGCCTTTGTTTATAGATGTGCCAAAGACCTTCATAGAGGGTGAGAGATTCATATATGAGTTTATCAGGGGTGGAATGTGCTCGCCATTCTCCTTTATTTTGTGCTGCAACTGGCGGTATCCCTCCCTATAGTCCAGCCCATTGAAGAGGTGCACAAGGTAGGGGTTGTTTATATCTGCATCCAATGCCTCTCTTGGCACTACAAGCTGCTCCGTATCTTCAAAATATTTGTGCAGGAAGTGGAGAAGAAGGTTGCGAGCGCGCACATTGTAGGAGGTGTACATTGTTACCTTTCCAAAGAAGTATCGTATGTTGGAGTACTTTACAACAAGGGCTCCAAGTCCGTCCCAGAGGTTGTCCAGGGCAAAGAGACTTTTGCGTTTGATGTTGGTGCTCTGGTAGTTTGGCTGTATGAAGGATCGGCCAAGTTCTATGGTGTAGGGGAGATAGTCTCTCTTGAAGGTCTCCGAGAAGGTGAAGAGTTCGTAGGTGGCCATCTTCTCCGGCTGCAGTCCGCCGCCGCAGTGGATATATCTGTATCCGCCAATTATCTCCTCATCCTTGGGGTCCCATACAATCAGCTGGCGGTAGGGCTCAAGAGGATCTACGTCATATTCGTCTATATCAACAGATTTGCCTGTGCCTCCGCCGCTCATCCTGAACGATATCTCCCTTAAGCGGCCAATCTCCTTCATAATCATAGGAGAGTCTGCAGCTGTTACTTCAAAGATGTAGTTATCCCCCTTGCGGGTCTTTCTTATGAATTTATCCTCTGTAAGTTCCTTTTTTATCAGCACCCTGTCTACGGGTTGGATAATTGCATCCATAGTCTCTCTCTTTAATGTGGTTACAAATTATATGAAATGCGTCTTATCTCCTCTACAAGAGATTTGAGTTCTGCTTTGTTCTTGTACTCTTTTGGAGCAATTGGCTTCCCTATCTTTATGGTATAATGCGAGCCTGTGGCCTTTATCATCTCATCGGGAAGAAACAACATCTCTATGTTGAACTTTATGCCCAGGAATTTTCTTATGTTGGCAAGCCTGTAAAAGAAGTTTGAGTTTCTGCCGCTGAAGTGTACGGGTACTATCTCTCTGCCGCTGCGGAGGGCCTTTTTGTAGAAACTAAGCTGCCACTCAAGGTCTGTTATCTCTCCATTTATGCGTCTTGAGCAGAGGCCTGCAGGAAAGTAGAGGAGCTGGTTCTGGGACGCATACATCTCTTCAATGCCCTGGCTGTAGCTTCTGCTCATTCCTCCCACTTTGTTTACCGGCACAAAGATATTGTCCATTGCCTTTACGTGCATAAGGAAGTCATTTACAAGAAATTTAAGGTTTTTGTAGCGCTTGCCTATAGTGGAGATTAGTATGAGGCCGTCCAGCCCTCCTAGTGGGTGGTTGGAGACAAAGATATATCTTCCATCCTCCTTCAATGCCTCCTCTGCAACCTCTATGGTATAGGTTACCTTAAGTCTCTCAATGGCCTTGTTCGCAAAATCTATGCCCTTTGCATCTCCTGCCTCTTCCAAGAAGAGATTGAGCTCCTGCTCGTGAATGATTCTTCTGAGCCAGTTTATGACAAATTTTGGCAGGCAATTTGCCAGTCTTGCGTTCTTGGCCTCTATGACCCTTCTCACATCAATTTTCATGTGTGCGAAGTTAATTAATTTTTCTATCTTTGCGTTATGCTTAAACAGGGATTACAACAGAAACTTCAGCAGAAGATGTCGCCTCTGCAGATACAGACAATAAAGCTGTTGGAGTTGCCTTTATTGGAATTGGAGCAGAAGATTCAGAAGGAGATAGAGGAGAATCCTGTTCTGGACGAGGAGACGGAGCTGCCGCCTGCAGATGCGGAAGATGATGGCCCTCTCCCCAAAAGAGTCTCATTGAATGATATTCCGGAGGATTCCACACCATCTTATAAACTCTATGTAAATAATCAAGGCAAGGATCTAAAACCGGAATACAATACCTTCTCCGTAAAGGAGAGTTTTCAGCAGAGTCTTATAAATCAGTTGGGTTATAAGCATCTCTCGGAGAGAGAGAGGCAGATAGCCCAGTTTATTATAGGCAGCCTGGATGATGACGGCTATCTGAGGCGTCCTCTGGAGTCTGTAATGGATGATATCTCCTTTAAGATTGGAGTGGATGCAACAGAGGAGGAGATGGAGGCTATGCTAAGGGTTGTTCAGAGTTTCGACCCGGTTGGAGTTGGAGCGCGCAACCTGCAGGAGTGCCTTATATTGCAGATGGAGGCGCGCAATAAAAGCCCGCATCAGCAGATGGCCCTTGAGGTGCTGAAGAACTATTTTGACGAGTTTACAAAGAAGCATTTCCAGAGGATAATTACAAAGCTTGGCATCTCCCAAAGTGAGATGAAGGCAATAATGGAGGAGATTGTTAAGCTTAATCCGCGTCCGGGCGGGCAGGTGGATGATTCCTATGTGGAGCAGGTTCAGCAGATTGTTCCCGATTTTATTCTGGAGAACAAGGATGGAGAACTTATTTTGAGCCAGCCAAAATTCTCTCTTCCCGAACTTAGAGTAAACAAACGCTATTCCGAGTTGCTCTCAAAGACAAGTGCAAGCAAAAGCAGGTCGGAGAGGGAGGCAAGCTCCTTTGTAAAGCAGAAGCTGGATTCTGCAAAGTGGTTCATAGAGGCAATAAAGCAGAGGCACAATACACTGCAGAGTACAATGCAGGCAATTTTAGAGTTCCAGAAGGAGTTCTTTACAGACGGGGAGGAGACAAAACTTAAACCAATGGTGCTTAAAGATATAGCAGAGATGACAAAGCTGGATATCTCTACCATCTCCAGAGTTGTGAACTGCAAATATATACAGACGCCATTTGGAATATATCCTTTGAAATATTTCTTCTCCGAAGGGCTTATGACAGAGAGCGGAGAGGAGGTCTCTACAAGAGAGATTAAACTTATTCTGCAGGAGAGTGTGGATGCGGAGGATAAATCCAAACCTCTTACAGATGAGGAACTGGTTGAGGTGCTGCACGCTAAGGGCTACAATGTGGCAAGGCGTACTGTAGCAAAATATCGGGACCAGCTTAATATCCCTATTGCCAGGCTGCGCAAGGAGTTGTAACTGATTAATAGCACAATATATGAAGATATACAATTTTGGTGAGCAGAAGTCGGTGATGAACCGCTTTATTGCAGAACTCAGAGATAAGCAGATTCAAAAGGATAGTTTAAGGTTCAGGAGAAATCTGGAGAGGATAGGTGAACTCTTTGCTTACGAGATAAGCAAGCAGCTTAAATATGAGGAGCGGGATGTGCAGACACCTCTGGGTATTGCAAAATGCCAGCTTCCTGCAGATAAGGTGGTTGTGGCATCCATTCTTAGAGCGGGACTTCCGCTGCACCAGGGTGTGCTGAATATCTTTGACAGTGCGCAGAATGCCTTTATTGCCGCTTATCGCAAGTATGGGAAAGACAATAAGTTTAAGATTCAGATGGAGTATGCCACAATGCCCTCTATAGAGGGCAAGACTGTGGTGCTGGTAGATCCTATGCTTGCAACAGGCTCGTCTATTATACTTGCCTATAACAAAATCTGTACAAACGGAGAGCCCCTGCATACACATATAGTTGCTGCAATTGCTAGCAGGGAGAGCCTATCTCTGCTCTCCAAGAATCTTCCGCACAGCAAGGTTACTCTGTGGGTGGGTGCAGTGGATGAGGAGCTCACCAACAAATCATACATTGTGCCGGGCCTTGGCGATGCCGGAGACCTTGCCTTTGGAGAGAAGCTTTAAAAGCTGTTGAGGCTTTAGAAGCGGAAATCAAAACCTACATTTACAGTAAAGTTGGTTGGCTTGCTGCCATCCGCTCTGGTTCTGTGTGTAAGCCTCCAGAAGCAGTCTACACGCAATATCTTAAGTATGTTGGTAACTCCTAAACCCACCTCTACAAATGGCGTCTTAAGAGAACTCATACCATAAGGGAAGAGCAGAGGCGCCTCCATTTTGCCGTAATACTCCATCATCTCCGGAGTAGGGTTGTCCCAAGGCATCTGCTCTGAGAGCATAATTCCATTGTTCTTTTGGCTTAGGCTGCCGTATGCCACATTAAGGCTGAAGACCTCTCTAAGCTTAAGCCGTTTAAGAAGAGGTATCTTTCCAAGGAAGAAGCCCATAAAGTTGTGGCTGTAGCGCATTTGCACCCAGGTATCTGAGGCAAACTCGTAGTAGTCCATACAGGAGAAGGCCTGGTTGTTGTAGAAGAAGGTTCCGTTGCCCTCGTGCACCTTAAGGAGAGGGAATGGCACCTTTCCAAAGATCTTTCCAAAGGAGATGTTGGCTGTGGACTCTCCAAGAGGAGAGAGTTTGAAGGAATACTTTATGCCTCCCTCGGCTCTGAAATAGGAGTAGTCCGAGCGCAGAATGTTCTTTGGAGAGTAACTTAGCGAGAGGGTCAGAATAGGGTAGCTGCTATAGAGATACCTCTTCTGGAAATGGCCGCGCTGCACGGTCTCGTCCCAGGAGAAACGCCACACCATCTTTGCACTTGGACTGTAGAAGGCGCTCACTGGGGTGCCGTCCGGTTTAATCATAGGCACATACTCGGAATCTGATATGCGTTTTGCATTCAGCGAGAATTTGCCGTCTACTCCATCCAGAAACTCGTGGTCATAGATGATGTTGGCCTCGTTGTAGTAGTTCAGCTTCTGGTTGCTGCCTCGGGAGAAGATAGAGCCAAAGAAGTTGCCCTCTGCAAAGATGTTCTCCGCCGCTCCAATCTGCACCACATCCCGCTTGTATGCAAACGTGAGCATTCTGGTAGGCTGTTTGTTGAAGATAAGTTCAACCGTTCCTCCTCCCTTCCACTCGTGGTCTTTGGTGCCGTAGGCTCCATATACCATAAATCTCACCTTTTTGCTGAAGTTCTTGTTGGTACGCACTCCAAGCTGGAATCTTCCGCCCTCCATATTGTTGAAGCTGAAGAGCTTGAAGCAAGGGCCAAAGCCAATATACTTGGTCTCAAAGTAGCCTGTGGTTATTGTCTCTATAATGGTGTAGATGTCTTTGTAGAGAGGAGCCTGCTTTATGGAATCCACCATATTATATATGCCAAGTTCCCTTTGGCTCAACTTGTGAGGGCGTGCCGCCTCCCAATAAGCAGGGTCGTTGTTCATAATATCCGCGCTGTATATTACCTCGCTTCGGGAGGATTTTACCTCCTCAGGGAAATCGCTTGTAAAGTCCGGCTTGCCATAGTTTATCTGCCTTCTTCCAAGGAATGACATAATCCTTGTGGAGTCGCTTGTGGAGATTGAGAAGTCTGCGTAGATGTTGTGCTGCTTGTGGAACCAGAGCGTATCTCCGTTATGGGGAATGCGCTCATACTCAGCATCCAGCACCAGGTCTCTTATCCAGTTTACATTAACCCCCTTAGGCATGCTGGCGTGGGCCTCCTTAAGACCCATAGTCTCTGCATCAACCATAATCTCTCCATCCAGCACTGCCGCAGACTTCATCTTTGGGTGGAAGCGTATTTTGTAGAGTTTTCTGCCATCTACCTTAGAGCTGTCTATGATAAAATAGTTATAAAACATTGTGCCGTGCCCGGAGAGCGGGCTTGCAAAGGTAATGTTGAAGAGGTTTATATAGTTGTCGTAGAAATTCACCTTGGCGTGCATCTGCCCTGTAAACTGCGACCAAGAGTAGTCATCCTCCAGTCCCGATATGCGGCTAGCCTTAAGCACCTCCCTATCTATCTCCGGATTCTTGCTGTGGTAGAACTCCGCATCTGACTCGGCTATCATTACAGGCAAAAATGCTTTTCCCGATATTGCAGAGGTATCCATATAGTTGAAGACAAAACCAAAGTTCTTCTGCATCTTCTTGTTCTTCCAGGAGGTGCGGTTAAGGTTGGTGAGGTCCAGCTCCATCTTAGTGTAGGTCTTGCAGCTGAATTTGTCATACTCCTCCGGGTCGTTCAGGCGGCGACGCTCCTGAATCTTTTTCAGCAGCGAGCGCACATAACTGTCGTCGGGCTTTACTACAATAGAATTGAGATTTATATCTGAAGGCTGCAGTTGCATATCAACCTGATTGAAGGCATTTACCTTTATAGTATATACCTTCTCCTGATATCCTATGGAGGAGAACTTGAGTTGGGTGCCTGTCTGACTTCTTGTATCTATGTGGTAGTTGCCATCCATATCTGTTGAGACACCTATTGTTGTTCCTTCAAAAAAGACATTTGCAAAAGGAATAGGCTCTCCGGTTTCAGCATCCGTAACCCTTCCCTTTACCTTTGTGTTTTGGGCAAAGACCGGGCTGCATAACACCAGGAGTGATGCCAATAGGAGGGGGATGCTAAAGATTATTCTGTTATGTTTCATAGCTTCTATCGATTTGAGCGGGCGAAGTTACTAACTATAATGCTAGTATGTACTTCTTTGGTGTGAAACCCGTATGATTTTTAAAAAATTTGGAGAAGGAGGCCTGGTCCGAAAAGTTAAGTTCGTCCGAGATTGCCTGTATTGTTGTGCCAGGCTTTCTGAAGAGTATCTTTGCCTCCAGTATAATCTGACCGGCTATCCAATCCTTTGCGGTACGGCCGGTTGTCTCCCTTACAACAAGCGAGAGATGCTTTGTAGAGATGCAGAGTTTGCCGGAGTAGAAGGCAATGCTGTGCTGATGCTTTGCGTGCATTCTTACCAGACGGATAAACTGTTGGGTTATTATCTCTTTTCGGCTTGTGGTATAGGTCATCTTTGAGACCGAACTCTCCTTAAGCGCAATATTTCCCAACTCCAGAAGATATGTAAGGAAAGAGAGGGTTACCATCTCTCTCTTAAAGAGGTGGTCTGCCTTCATATAATAGGTTATCCTGTCCGTTGCCTCCTTAAGGAGCAGAGTGTCAACCTCGGAGAGGGGAATCATATTCCCAACCTTGTTTATGTTGCCAAAAAAGGAGATGGGTATGGTCTTGTTGGAGGAGATTGTATCCTCAAAGAAGCTCTTGGAACTTATTATAAGAATGCCATAAAAGTTCTCAGACATCTTTCCCAAAGAGATGATGTTGTTTGGAAAGATGGCCATCCAATTGTTCTTTGAGAGCGTATAATCCTTATAGTCTATAGAGAAACTCAATGATCCGTTTATTGCAAGCAGAAAGCTGCCATAGTTTATGCTGAAAGAGTTGCCTTGGCCAATCAACCGGTTGTTGGTAATATCGTTGTTAAACTTATTGATATTTGCCACTACAATGCTCTCCTCAAAGCAGTTTCCTCCAATAGCGGAGGCAATGCTGCTTAGGCTGGAGTCTATGTTGTTATACTCGTTTGTCATAAGAATAAGAACTTTGGACAAAATAGTTCTATTATTTGCAAATATTGGGCCTCTTTTTTTAAAATAGTTCCCTTTTGGACAATTTTCTCCTCTATTTGAATAATGAATTTACTGCTTTACGGCATCAATTTTGCCAACGCTTTTGCCAGGAAATAAATTAATGGACAGATATATGAGATTCAGTTTTAGAAAAGTTATGCTCTTTGCGCTCTCCGCGCTTCCACTCTTTGCGTTGGAGGCATCTGCGCAGGGCAATGGGAATGAAGTGGGAACAACTGACACTTTGTTGCTCACATTGGATGATGCTCTCAGAATTGCCGCATCTGACAACTATACGGTGCAGATAGCGGATAAGGAGATTGTAAAGCAGAATTATGCAAAGAAGGGCGCCTATGCGGCACTCTTCCCTCAGGTGGATTTCTCCTTCAATTACGACAGAGCCATAAAGAAACGTACAATGGTCTTTGAGGGAAATGCAATGGCTATAGGAACAAACAATACATTTACAACAGGTTTCACTGCATCTCTGCCATTGGTAAATGTCTCTCTTTGGAAAGAGCTCAGGATTACTGCAGACAATGTGGAACTTACCGTAGAGAAGGCGCGCGCCTCCAGACTAAGTCTCATAGAGCAGGTACGCAAGGCCTATTATGCAGTTCTCCTTGCCAAGGATGTGTATGATGTATATAAGGAGGATTATGACATGGCTGTTGAGAATTGCCAGAATGTGCAGGCAAAGTATGAGAGTGGCACTGTGGCACAGTATGACCTTATACGCGCTCAGGTGGCAGTGGAGAATGCGGCTCCAAATGTATATGACTCCAGAAATGCCATTCTGCTTGCAAAGTGGAGGCTGAAGGCTGTTATCGGGATGAATCTTGATACCCCTATAGATTGCGCAGGTTCCCTTATGGATTATGAGGCGGAACTTGGCAGAGTCTCCGATTATAATAATGCTTCGCTTGCCAACAACTCCGATTTGAAGCAGTTGCAGATTCAGGGAGATATTGCGGAGAGGACTGTAAAGTCCAAGATAGCAAAGTATTATCCTTCGCTCTCTGCAAATATTAACTACCAGTGGCTGGCTCAGGAGGATAATTTCAAGTTTCGCCAGTTCAAGTGGTTCCCGCTCTCAACAGGTACATTAACCCTAACCATACCTATCTTCTCCGGTGGCAAGAGGTACTATGATGTTAAGCAGGCAAGGGTTGCAAAGGAGCAGTTGGACCTGCAGAAGGCCAATACAGAGAGGGAGCTTAAGGTGCAGGTAATGCAGCTTGTGAGCACTATGGAGACCTCTTCCGAGCAATTTGGCGCGGCAAATGCGGCAGTTAACGGTGCAGAGAAGGGCTATGAGATCTCTGCAAAGAGATATGAGGTGGGAAGCGGCACGCAGCTGGAGCTTACAGATGCGCAGGTGGCGCTTCTGCAATCCAAGCTTAACCGCACACAGTCCCTCTACAACTTCCTTACAAACAAGGCAGGCTTGGATACTGTGCTGGGAATGAATATTCCCGATGCCTTCAAGTCCAAAGGCATACTAATCCATAATAATGATAACGAGTAAGAGATAAATATAGTAATAGATATGAAACAGAGAAATTTATTGAATGGCGGTGTGGCAATTCTCTTTGCCATCTCCCTTGCAGCCTGCGGCGGATCCTCCGATAAGAGCGCAGAGGCCAATCTTGTACAGAAACCTAAAGTAACAGTGGAGAAGGTCTTTGCACAGGATGTTGAACAGATAGAGGTCTTTACAGCAACTGTAAATTCTGAGGTGAAGAACAATATTTCGCCAAAGAGCGCTTCCAGAATAGAGAGGGTTTATGTAGAGGTTGGAGATTATGTGCAGAAGGGTCAGAAACTGGCAATGATGGAGAGAGTCTCTTTGGACCAGATAAGGCTTCAGATGGAGAATGACTCAATAGAATTTGAGAGAATAGACCAGCTCTATGCTGTTGGCGGATGCTCAAAGAGTGAGTGGGACGCAAAGGAGATGAAGTATAAGGTCTCAAGGACAAACTACAATAACCTTATAGAGAATACCTACCTGCTCAGCCCTATAGAGGGTGTTGTTACAGCAAGAAACTATGACCAGGGAGATATGTACACTATGGGTTCACCTCTCTTTGTGGTTGAGAAGATAAGGCCTGTAAAGATTGTTGTAGGCGTATCTGAGGAGCTCTATACCAAGATAAACAAAGGTATGAAGGTAGATGTGAATCTGGATGTATATCCGGGCGAGACCTTCCAGGGCGTTGTAAAGATTAAATACCCTTCTGTAGACCCTGCAACAAGAACATTCCAGGTAGAGGTTACCATACCTAACAGCAACTACAAGGTGCGTCCGGGTATGTTTGCAAGAGTAACCTTCTCCTATGGAAAGGAGAGCAATGTGGTTGTGCCGGACCAGGCAATTGTTAAGCAGCAGGGCTCAGGAGACCGCTATGTTTATGTGGTTGATGCGGAGAACAAGGTGCAATTCAAAAAGGTTGAACTTGGAAGGCGCCTAGACAATGTTTATGAGCTTAAGGGCGGTCTTGAGTCAGGCGAGACAGTCATTGTGACAGGCCAGAGCAGAGTTGTAAATGGCCAGGAAGTTGAGATAATTACAAAAGAGAACTAAGGAGGCTAGAGAATGAGTATCTATCAGACAGCGGTCAAGAAACCGGTAACTACTGCCCTCATATTTGTGGCAGTGGCTGTGTTTGGTATATTTTCTCTTATAAATATCCCTATCAACCTCTATCCCGAGTTTGATGCAAATACAATTATGGTTATTACAACCTACTCGGGAGCAAGTGCATCGGATATTGAGAACAATGTAACCAAACCGCTTGAGAACACCTTGAATGGTGTGAGCAACCTTAAGCACATTACATCCAACTCAAAGGAGAACTCCTCTGTGATTACCCTTACATTTGAGTATGGAATAGATATAGATGTGGCTACCAATGATGTGAGGGATAAGTTGGAGCTTGTAAAGAGTACCCTCCCGGACGATGCCAACACCCCTATGATCTTCAAGTTTGGCGCGGACGATATGCCTATTCTCCTTATCTCTGCAACAGCGGAGGAGAGTATGCCGGGTCTGAACAAGATTCTGGACGACGGCGTAAGCAACCAGATTGCACGTATTGGAGGTGTGGGTACAGTCTCCATCATAGGTGCGCCGGAGCGTGAGATACAGGTCTATTGCGACCCTCACAAACTCCAGGCATACAACATATCCATAGAGACAATAGCTGCCATAATTGGCCAGGAGAACAAAAATACCCCTGGCGGTACGGTAGATATCGGTTCAAACACCTACTCTGTAAGAGTGCAGAAAGAGTTCACTAATGCAAATGAGATGCTGAACCTTGTAGTTGCAACCAGAAACGGCAAGGCAATCTACCTTAAAGATGTTGCAACCGTAAATGACGGTCTGCAGGAGCGCTACCAAGAGGTCTTCACCAACCTTCAGCCTGGCGCAATGATTATGGTTCAGAAGCAGGCAGGCGCAAACTCTGTGCAGATATCAAAGAAAGTTAAGGCAAAACTTCCAGATATTCAGAAGGACCTTCCTTCAGATGTTCATCTGGATGTGATTGTAGATACTTCGGACAATATCATAAATACAATCAACAGCCTTAAGGAGACAATCATCATCACCTTCCTTGTGGTAATGCTGGTGGTTTACCTCTTCCTTGGAAGATGGCGCGCAACCTTCATTATCATAATGACAATCCCTATCTCCCTGCTGGCATCCCTGGTTTACCTCTTTGCTACCGGAAATACGCTGAACATTATATCGCTCAGCTCCCTCTCCATAGCAATAGGTATGGTGGTGGATGATGCAATTGTGGTATTGGAGAATGTGACAACCCATATAGAGAGAGGAAGCCGTCCTAAAGAGGCGGCGGTATATGCAACCAACGAGGTGGCTATCTCCGTTGTGGCCTCTACACTTACAATGTTGGCTGTCTTCTTCCCTATGACAATGATCTCCGGAATGTCCGGTATCCTCTTCCGTCAGTTGGGATGGATTGTGAGCATCATTATGATTGTCTCAACTATAGGTGCGCTCTCCTTCATTCCTATGCTCTGCTCGCAGTTGCTCCGTCTCAACCCTCATCAGGGCAAGATACACAAGGCAATCTTCAATCCTATAAACAAAGGACTAGGATGGCTGGATGTCAACTATGCAAAGCTTCTTAACTGGGCGGTACGCCACAGAAAGAGCGTTGTTGCGATAGCATTGGGACTCTTCTTCTTTGCAATATATGTTCTGGCTCCAATGATGAAGGTGGAGTTCTTCCCTACAATGGATAACTCGCGTATCTCCATAAAGATAAACCTTCCTACCTCTACAAGACAGGATATTACAAGAGACCTTGCCATTAAAATCGCAACCTCTTTCAAGGAGAAGTACCCGGAGATAGATAAGATAAACTTCAGCGAGGGTGCTGCAGATGCAGATAATGCCTTTGCTGCATTCAATGATAACGGTACACATATCATATCGTTCAATATCAGGCTTATCAGCCCTACGGAGCGTGACCGAAGTATGACAGATATCTGCGACGAGATGCGTTCAGACCTTCTCAAATATCCAATCATCAGAACCTTCAATGTTATTGCAGGCGGACAGCAGGGAGGTATCTCCGGCGAGGCTACCGCAGATGTGGAGCTTTATGGTTATGATTTTGAGACCACAGACCGCGTTGCGCAGGAGATTAAGGCTAAGATGTATGAGATAGAGGGAGTAAAACAGGTTAAGATAAGCCGAGACGAGTATATCCCGGAGTATGCCGTAGATTTTGACCGTGAAAAACTTGCAGTCAACGGCCTTAATGTGCAGACAGCCTCCCTTTATGTAAGGAACAGAATTAACGGCGCTCTGGCCTCCTACTACAGAGAGGATGGAGATGAGTATGACATTCGTGTACGTCTGGACCCTAAATTCAGACAGACTATAGAGGATATTGAGAATATCGTAATCTATAACGCTGCAGGAAAGGGAATCTATGTCCGCGACCTTGGAAAAGTTAGGGAGATGCAGACTCCTCCTACCATTGAGAGAAAGGATAGGGAGAGGGTAATCACCATCTCTGCAGTAGTGCCTAAAGGTATGGCAGCCAGCGATCTTATCAATGCCGTTTCGGAAAAGATGGAGGAGGTTGATATGCCTGCAGGACTCTCCTGGATATTCGGAGGTACTATGGACGACCAGAATGATACCTATAGCGAACTTATTACCCTGCTTGTGCTTATTGTAATCCTGGTATTTATTGTTATGGCAGCGCAGTTTGAGTCGCTTACCTATCCGTTTGTAATTATGTTCTCAATTCCGTTTGCAATTATCGGTGTGCTCCTTGGTCTTGTAATTAACGGAACTCCAATGAGCGTTATGGCAATGGTGGGATTGATTATGCTTATGGGTATTGTGGTAAAGAACGGTATTGTGCTCATAGACTATACAATTCTTTGCCGCGAGCGTGGAATGGGCGTACTCCATTCTGTGGTTACTGCCGGCAAATCCCGTCTCCGTCCTGTGCTTATGACAACACTTACAACAGTACTTGGTATGATTCCTATGGCTGTTGGCAGAGGCGAGGGTTCTGAGATGTGGAGAGGACTTGGTATGACAGTGGCTTGGGGTCTCTCCGTCTCTACACTCATTACACTTGTGCTTATTCCTACACTCTACGCTGCATTTGCAGGAAGAGGTATAAAGAGGGCAAGAAAGGCCTCTAACAAGAAGGCACGTGCTGCTGCGCTTGCAGAGTAATTCTGCAGGCACAGCCCCAAGGCGCGTAATTAACAGTTTTTAATAAATTGAGAGAATGAAAGCGGTTTTTATATCATATTCACAGGCCCACCATACAGATATCATTGCTGTAATGGAGAGGCTTAACATTAAGGGATACTCTGCTTGGGAGGTAACCACCGGAAGAGGTACAAACGGAGGAGATCCTCACCTTGGAGACCACGCCTGGCCAACCCTGAACTCCAGTATGCTCACAATGGTAAAGGATGAGCAGGTGGCAGACTTTCTGCAGGCACTCAAAAAGATAGATGACGAGTCACCAAAGATGGGACTCCGTGCCTTTACCTGGAAAATAGAGGAGACAATCTAATCAGACCGGATAGGTCAGTTTATCTGCGAGAACCTCTTGCGGCCCATAAAGAAGGCGGCAATTATGCTGCCTGAGTAGAGGCCCGGGAGGTTTTTGTCATATATGCCCTCCACCCTTGGAGAGACCTCCATTGTGCGGCGCATTTTGGAATAATCCCTGTGGGCGCGCCATACTGCGCCAAAATATGAGAATTTGCCTTGCGCAAGGTATGCCATAGCGGAGAGCCCGTCTATGCACATCCTCTCAAAGAGAAAGCACTTGCGCCCAAAGAGCCTGCCCCACAGCGCCCCCTTGCCAAAGGCAGACCAGCTCTCTCCCTTAAGCGGCAGATTCTTGTAGAGCATAAGCAGGTTGTTTCTATAGTTGAGGTAGAGCTTTCTTGGAGAGTTGTTCGGGAGTGTGCCTCCTCCAACGTGATAGACCCTGCTCTGCGGCACTGCCCATATCTGCCACCCCTGCAGATGCGCGCGCCAACAGAGGTCAATCTCCTCCATATGCGCAAAGAAAGAGCTATCAAGCCCTCCCAAAGAGTGGTAGAGGGAACTTCTTATTACCATACAGGCTCCCGATGCCCAAAAGATCTCCATAGGGCTGTCGTATTGCCCCTTATCCTCCTCTACAGAGGAGAGAATTCTGCCGCGGCAGAAGGGAAAACCATATTTGTCCAAAAAACCTCCGCAGGCGCCGGCATACTCAAAGATATTCCTGCCATTAGCCTCAAACTCGGGTTCGCTCAATATTTTAGGCATACAGATACCAGCTTCCCGATGCTGCTCCATAAACTCC
>SAMEA3663128__coassemble_152_pt1 | contig 16885 bp, 18 predicted proteins | sample SAMEA3663128__metabat2_high_PE_017 | metagenome-assembled genome bin SAMEA3663128 (sample SAMEA3663128) | pig gut metagenome | biome: pig gut; feature: pig-associated habitat; material: faeces | place: Denmark | collected 2012
TTGAGTTTAAAGTTGGCAGATGTTGTAGAGAATTTTCCTGTCTCCACCTGGTTGTGGGTCTGCGAATATCTTGTATAGGTAAAGCCCAAGAGATTGATTGAGGTCTCAAGAGCAATATTGTTTGTAAAGAAGATACACATACCCGGGCAGAAACCCACCTCGAACTTGAAGATGCCCTGATAACTGCCCTCATTCAGACCATCGGAGTTGTCCAGGTTCTTGCCCTGTCCGCCGCCAAGAGAGATTCTGAGCTCGTTTATCATTCCATATTTCCTGCTCTTTCCAATACTTGTGTATTGGCGGATAAAACCGGAAAACATATAGGTGTGCGAGATATTATAGTAATCGTGCACATCTACCGTAATGTCGTCCGAATCCAGTTTGAGGTTATCTATCTGAATCTTTGTTCTGTTGTAAGCAAAACGTCCTCCAACAGCAAAATCATCCTTAAGGAAATAACCTCCAAAGAGACTCAAGGCTGTATTGTAGCCGTTACCGCCTACATCTTCAAAAGAGAGAAATTTATAATTCTCTCCGGACATGCCGGTGTAGGAGATTGTTCCGCCTACAAATTTGAATCCTTTAGGCACAAAGGTTGTGCTTTCAATTCCGCGGTCAAACTCCTGGGCATTCAGAGAGATGGTTGCCAACACTGCAAGCAACACCAAAGAGAGTTGTTTCTTCATAGTTTTCATATACCCAAATTTGAATGATTGGCAAAAGTATGGATAAACTCCTCTTTAAAGGAAAAAGGGGGCAATTATGTGCCCCCTTATTCATTTTTTTGCCCCATATGGGGCGAAATGTCCCGATTGTGTTGCCAACATCAACTATCACCAACTGCCACCAACTTTCACCAACAGCCACCAACTGCGCCTTGCAAAGGGCGGCCTTCCCGGCCTTCCTGGCAGAACCCGGCAGAAACCGGCAGCACCTAGCAGATAAAGCCATCTTTGTGCTTGCCCACAAGGTGCATCTCCCTGTAGTGGGCCTTAATGCGCTCCATATCTGCATTCACATCATCTGTAAGCTCTATCCTCTGGCCTCTGCCAACCCTCTTAGTATTCCAGTCAAAATAGCCCATATATACAGGAACCCCTGTAGCGCGCGCAATGGTGTGGAAGCCTGTCTTCCACCTGGCCACAGCCTTTCTTGTTCCCTCCGGGGCAATAGCCAGATGCATCTTCTCCGATTTGCGCATCTTCTCTATCATCTGCAGAGCAATGTTTGCTCCGTGCTTTCTATCTACAGGAACAGCGCCAAGGTACCTCATAAGCGGCCCAAGCGGCCATACAAAAAACTCTGCCTTTACCATCACATTTGCTTTGCCCCCTACAGAGGTATAGTAGAGCCAAGAGATTATAAAATCCATTACAGATGTATGAGGGACACCCAAAATAATACACTTATTCTCCGGAACCGGCGGTTCTACAGCCTTCCAACCCATTATCCAGAGCAAAAATTTTGCAAAATATCTCATATCAAATCAATTTGTCAGCATCTCTGCAGGAATCTCATCCATCTTCTCCTCCATAATCACATCCTGCCTCAAATTACCCTTAATGAAGAGTTGCCTGTCGGGAGTATTTTTGCCCATATAAAACTCCAACAACTCCGCTATACTCTCCTCCTGAGTAATGCGCACCCTGTCCAATCTTATATCCTCACCGATAAAGCCCGAAAACTCTTCCGGCGAAATCTCTCCCAAGCCTTTGAATCTTGTTATCTCCGGGTTCTTGCCCAACTTCTGTATTGCTCTCTCACGCTCCTCTGTGGAGTAGCAGTAGTATGTTGCCATATTCTTCTTGCGCACGCGGAAGAGCGGCGTCTGCAGAATGTAGAGGTGCCCCTGCCTTATAAGATCCGGGAAGAACTGCAGGAAGAAGGTAAGGATAAGCATTCTTATGTGCATTCCGTCCACATCTGCATCTGTAGCTATCACCACCTTGTTATAACGCAGATTCTCTATATCCTCCTCTATGTTAAGCGCAGCCTGCAGGAGGTTGAAGACCTCATTCTTATATACAATCTCCTTCTTAAGGTCGTAGCAGTTGAGCGGTTTGCCCCTCAAGCTGAAGACAGCCTGGGTATCTACATTGCGGCTCTTTGTAATGGAACCGCTTGCAGAGAGGCCCTCTGTAATGAATATCATAGAGTCCTCACCTCTCTTATCCTTATCTCCCCTATGAATTCTGCAATCCCTAAGGCTGCTGTTAAAGAGGCTTACCCTCTTGGCCCTCTCGCGCGCAAGCTTCTGTATGCCGCTCATTGCCTTGCGCTCCTTCTCGCTCTCCACTATCTTCTTAAGAAGCTTCTCTGCAGAGGCAGCATTCTTATGAAGGTAGTTGTTAAGGTGCTCTGAGACAAAATCCACAATAAAATTTCTTACCGTAGGGCCACCCGGAGCCATATCCTTTGCATCAAAATAGGTCTTGGTCTGATTGGAGAACTTTGGCTCCTGCACATTTATGCTTATGGCGCCAATAATGGACTGACGCACATCCTTAGGGTCGAAATCCTTCTTGTAGAACTCCTTTACACACTTTACAACACCCTCCCTGAAGGCAGAGAGATGCGTTCCGCCGTGGATTGTATTCTGACCATTTACAAAGGAGCTGATATTCTCTCCATTCTCCATTCCGTGGGTCATTACAATCTCCACATCCTTGCCCACAAGATGAATAGGCTCATAGAGCGGAGTCTCCTGAAGGTTGTCGTTTATAAGGTCCAAGAGGCCATTCTTAGACTCATATTTAACTCCGTTGAGCAATATGGAAATGCCCTTGTTAAGGTAGCAGTAGTTCTTAACCATTGTCTGCACATACTCCATATTATAACTGTAGTTCTCATAGAGCTCCGCATCTGCCACATACCTTACAAGAGTGCCATTCTTCCGGTCTGCCGCAAGGCCGCTCCCCTGCTCCAGAAGGTTGCCCTTTGAGAAGCTGGCCCACGCCATCTCCCCATCCCTGCAACTCTCTATATAAAAGTGGGACGAGGTGGCATTTACAGCCTTTGCGCCAACACCGTTAAGACCTACGGACTTCATAAAGGCGCCCGTACTGTACTTAGCTCCGGTATTCATCTTGCTTACCGCATCCACCAGCTTGCCAAGCGGAATACCCCTTCCAAAATCTCTTACGGTAACCTCCCTCTCCTTTATATCTATAATAATCTGCTTGCCGGCGCCCATCTTAAACTCATCTATAGAGTTGTCAATGATCTCTTTAAGCAGCACATAGATACCGTCATCGGGAGAAGAGCCATCTCCCAACTTTCCAATATACATACCGCTCCTGCGCCTTATATGCTCATTCCACGATAGGGTTTCAAAATCTTCTTCCGTGTACCTGTTCTGAATATTCTCCATCAAAATTCTCCATTATCCACAAAGAGCAAATTTACTAATTTTTGCTAAATTTGCGACAATTGGAATTGAAACTAAAAACACCTCAACAAATATGTTAACTATTAAGAAACTGATTGTTATAGCAATAGCTATACTCTTTGCAATCAGCTCCGCCGCGCAAAACATAAAAAAGGCAGAGTGGAGCAAAGTAAAAATGGATAGCTCCTGGGAGAGCCTTGCAGAGCAGGGCAAGGAGTCCAAATCCACCAAAATAATAAACAAATACAAACCTGCCGTAGATGAACTAAACGTTGTAATCGGAGAGGCCGCCAAAGACCTTCCTGCACACTCCCCGGAGAGCGAACTCTCCAACTTTGCAGTAGATGCAATACGGGAATTTGCAGACAAATGGCTCTCCCAGCAGGGCATAGAGGCCAAGACAGATATGGCAGTAACCAAACTTTGGCGGAATAAGACTCTCCAACTTCCCAAAGGGAGATATTACAATTGCCCAGGTAATGGCCTGCTTCCCGTTTGACAACAGAATAGTAATTCTGGATATGCCCGGCAAATATATCCGCCAAATGCTGCAGGCCTTTGCGCGCAGAGGCAGAGTGGAGGCACTCTCCGGAGTGGAACTTTACATAAAAGCAAACAAAGTGGAGCGCTTCCGCATAGCCGGAGAACCGCTTAAAGATGATAAAATATACAAAGTTGCAACCATAGACTTTCTTGCCAACGGCGGAGACAATGTCTACTCCTTCAAAAATGCTGTGGGTATGACAAATACCAATGTGCAGATAAAAGATATGATTGTAGATAAGATAAAGGCCCTCACCGCAGAGGGCAAAAAGGTTGACCCTAAAGTAGATGGAAGAGTTAAAATAGAGAAATAAGCAACAATAGATATGAAAAAGTCATTATCCCGATATTTACCTGCATTAGCCCTCACACTTGCACTTCTTATTCCTGCCGCAGCAGAGCAGAGAGCGGAGGGCGACGACGAAAACCACGTGGTAATTCTCCACACCAACGATACCCACAGCGGCATTCTCCCTATGGAGAGCGGCAAGAACAGCGGATGCGGAGGATATGCCCGCAGAGAGGAGTATATTAAAAAGGTAAGAAGCGAGAACAAAAATGTGATTCTGCTGGATGCCGGCGATTTCAGCCAGGGCTCGCCATTCTTCAGCCTATTTAAAGGAGATGTTGAGATAGAGCTTATGAATGCTCTGGGCTACGACGCTGCAACAATTGGCAACCACGAGTTTGACAACGGCCAGGATGAGCTTGCCAGAAGAACAGGCAACGCAGAGTTCCCCCTCCTATGCGCCAACTACACCTTTAACAAGAGCAAGCTCAACTCCCTTCTCAAACCCTATGTAATTATAGAGCGTGCGGGCAGAAAATTTGGCATAATAGGCCTTACCGTTAATGTAAAGAATGTGGTAGCCAAGAAGTTCCAGGACGGAATGGAGTATCAAAACCACATAGAGGTTGCCAACGCTCTTGCAGAGCGGCTGCGCAAAGAGGAGGGCTGCAATGTAATCATAGCCCTTACACACATAGGATTCAGAGAGGATATAGAATTGGCAGAACAATCCAAAGAGATAGATATAATTGTAGGAGGCCACTCCCATACCACAATAGAGAATAAAAAAGTTGTGAAGAACCTGAACGGAAATGATGTAATAGTGGTTCAGGATGGAGAGAAGGGAGAATTTGTAGGCCGCCTGGATATATGGTTATAAAAGAGAGGAAGCGCTGCTATTTGTAGCGCTTCCAATCTTTTTTAGTCTCCTTTGTCCAAATCTCAACCGCATCGTCATAGGTAACAGGAGGCACATAGGCATTCTCCTTCTTATGAAGAACAATTGCCCTCTTCTTGCAGGCAGAGACACAGAGTCCGCATCCCATACACTCCTCCAGATTAACCCTGTACTTGCCCTCCTTATCCCTCTTTATGCAGCCAAAGGGGCATCGCTTTGCGCAGGAGCCGCAACTTACGCATTTGTCGTGGTCTATCACGCTAAAGAAATTTGCCCAAAGGTCTTTGGATGGCCCAGGGAATTTCTTCTTCATCCATAACATACCGCAACCGCAATCGCAACAAGAGCAGATATTCTCGCCATCCTGAGAGTTGGTAACATTAATAATTCTGCCATCCTTCTCACCCTCGCGAAGAATCTCAAGAGCCTCCTCCTTAGTAATATATCTGCCAAGGCCGGTCTCCACATAATAAGTTGCATAGTCGTCGCACATAATGCAGGTCTCCAAAGGATGCTTGCAGGGATTGAAGGGACCCTTAAGCTTATCCAGCTTTCTGCAGAGGCAAGTTCCCACGGCAAAGACCTTATGCCTATCCAACACGGTCTCTATATCCTCATAAGGCATAACCACAGAGCCCTCCACAAACTCCTTGTGCATAGGAACCGTGCGGTAGAAGGGCATAGTCTGGCTCATCCTTTTGCCCCACTTGCTGGACATAATATAGAGCGAGAGCTCTTTAAGCCACTTATTTCTTGGGTTCTTAATCTGCCACTCCAAGATACCTAGCACAAAGGGGTGCTGCCCATACTCATCGGGACCACCCTCCTCTTTGGAGTGCCTGCGGAAAATCTCCCCTCTAAAGGCCATCCTGTCCAGCTTCTCCTTTGCCTGCTCCTCTGTTATGCCATTCTTTGCAGCATATTGCGCAGCTGTCTGATAGCCCTTATCCATTGCCAGAAAGTCCTTGCAATCCTCCTCTGTAAATATCTGCTTCATAAGGCGCTTGTCTGCCTTTATGTAAGAGCGCGGAAAGCCAAAGCCTATCTCATCTATTCTTGCATTAAGCTTGTCGTAAATATCCATATCTACCCCCTTTTAATCTTCTCTTTAACCTCTTTTGAGAGATATTGGCAAAATTCATCCATACCTGCACCCTCTTTTGCAGAGACCTTGAATATCTTAAGGTCCGGATTAAGTCTGCGCGTATTGAGGGCAAGCGCCTCAAAATTGAAATCGAAGAGTTGCGCACAATCTATCTTTGTAACAACCAGAGCTTTGCAGACAGAGAACATAAGCGGATACTTAAGAGCCTTGTCATCCCCCTCCGGCACGCTCAAGAGCATAGAGGGCAGATCTGCCCCCAGATCAAACTCTGCAGGGCAGACAAGATTCCCGATATTCTCTATAATGACAATATCCAACTCCTCCAGAGGCAGCCTCTCCAAAGCCTTCATAATCATAGGAGCATCCAAGTGACAATCGCCACCTGTTCTAAGCTGCACGGTGGGCACGCCGCACCTCTGCATCTTCTCCGCATCTACGGTAGATTCTATATCCCCCTCAATAACACCAATCTTAAACTCCTTCGAGAGCCTCTCTATTGCAGAGAGGATAAAGGTTGTCTTGCCGGCTCCGGGAGAGCTCATAATATTCCACAAAAAGAAGCCCTTGCTGCGCGCAAGCTCCCTCACCTGGTCCGCAACACCTGCGTTGTCTGCCAAAATACACTCTTTAAGGTCTATATACTCCATAATCAAAAACTCATTCTATCACTTCATTCTATCTCTATGCCCACTATCCTAAGCTCTCTGCCGGTAACAAGCTTGCCTGTAGGACAACCGCACTCCGGACAATTTGCATTGGCAATGTCGCTCACATCCACTTCATAAATAGTGCCACAATCCCTGCAGCTTACCGTAGCGGGAATAGTCTCAATCTCTATTGTAGAGCCCTCTGCAATATCTCCCTTTGCAATATAATCCCAATACTTCTGCACAATCTCAGGAATATAATCCCTAAGAACGCCCACCTCCAGGGCAACCATAACAACCCTCTTGGCGCCCACCTCGGAGGCCTTCTTCATAACAGCATTATAGATGCTCTTTGTAAATGGCAACTCGTGCATATCGCTTCCTTCTAATAGAGATACTCTGCCAAAATAAGATATGCCAGCTCTGTAGTTTTGCGCAGCTTCTCCCAGCATATCTTATCGGGAGTATCTGTAGGTTTATGATAATCTGCGTGCATCTCATCCTCCATCCAGGCAATGAAAGGAATCTTAAGGGCAGAGAAAGGGGCATAGTCAGACCCTCCCTTTCCATACTCCATTCTCTTGTCGTACAGCACATTAAATGGCTGCTCTATCCTCTCTGCGCACTCTCTGCAAAGTTGAACCAAAGTATCGCAATGACCGTCCCAGGCAAAGGTAACAGCCGGATTGGCAGGGTCTTTGGTGCGCCCCACCATATCAAAGTTCATATAGAGAGCAACCTCCTCCGGATTGGCAACCCTCTTCTGCGCAAAATCATAAGAGCCCTTCATTCCGCGCTCCTCTCCATCCCAGGCGCAGAAGAGCACCGTATGTTTCAAAGGGGTTTCACTCTTCCCGAAGGCCCTTGCGAGCTGCAAGAGCGCAGCCACGCCAGAGGCATTGTCGTCCGCACCCGGATGAATCCTTGGAATGGTATCCGAAGAGCCCTTTACCACCCTTATTCCGTGGTGGTCGTAATGTGCGCCAACAATAATGAGGGAGGTTGTATCCAGCCCCTTGAGTTTGCCTATTACATTAATATACTCATCCCCCTGCAGCTCCACTTGCAGACCGGCTCTCTTCATCTCTGCCACAACAAACTCCCTTGCCATACGGGAGCCCTCTGTTGCCGGCGCTCTGCCTGCAAGCGACTCATCTGCAAGGTAGCAGATTATCCTTTTGGAATAGTCATCGTCAAACTCCTGCGCCTGCAATGCCAACGGCATAAGCGCGAGCAAAAGGAGTGCAATCCCTTTATACCACAGAATATCCAAAGACAATCTATTCATATCAAATAAAAAATTGCATTACCTCCGTATTGCCCATAATAGGGAACTCTAGCATACTGCGGGCGCCTGTGCCGTTAATTGCCGCAACAATTGCCCTGTTATAGGCTCCGTGCCCAACTGCCAAGAGGCATTTGCCGTCAAACCTGCACCTCAACCAATCAAGCAGCCTCTCTGCCCTGGCATAGAGTTCTTCTATACTCTCCATTCCCTCATCGGGAAGATTATGCCAATCCAGAAGTGAGGCGGGTTTGCCTGTATAAATGCCCGTATCCACCTCATTCAGCAGCTCCGTCTCTACAAAGAGCGCATTGGGGTGCCTTGCAGCAACAGCCTCTGCTGTAATTATGCTTCTGGAGAGCTTGCTGGAGATAATTGCCTCAAGCGGAACAGACTCCATTCTTAAGGCAAGGCTCTCCGCCTGTCTAAGCCCCAAAGGAGAGAGAGTGCCGTTGCTCTGCCCCTGCAGCACCCCCTTCAAATTCTCCTCTGTCTCTCCGTGCCTTGTAAGATAGAGATTTACCATAAATGCGCCCTACCTTCTTAACCACTTTGCAATATCCTTCCAGTTGGCCTTCTTGCCATACATAAGGATACCTATTCTGTAAACCTTGCCGGAGAGGTATGCAAACCCTACAAAGGTACCAAGCAGCAGAGCTATAGAGAGCAAGAGCTGCCAGGTTGGCACATCGTATGCAATTCTTGCCATCATTACCATTGGAGAGGTAAACGGAATAATTGAGGCCCACACAGAGAGCGCGCTGTCCGGCGACTGGAAGGTGTGCATCATTATAAAGAGACCCACAATGAGCGGAATGGTTATAGGCATAATGAGCTGCTGTGTATCAGCCTCGTTATCAACCGCAGAACCCACTGCCGCAAAGAGACTTGCATAGAGCAAGTAACCAAGCGCAAAGTAGATTACAAAGCAGAGGATAATCTTTACAAAGTTTACGCCCTCCAGCATTCCGCTAATCTTAGAATAGAAGTTAGAAAAGCCCTCCTGCTCCGCTCCGGCTTCCTCTACGGCAGGAGTCTGTACGCTGTTGAGCACCTGCGCAACATCCACGCCATTAGCCTGCAAATTCTCCGTTGCCATCTGCTGCACCGCACTCATCTGCACCGTACTGCCAGCCATCTCCTTAACACCATCTCCACCTATAGCGGCAGTAACGCCAAAGATTATAACCACGGTAAGCACTATCCATATAAAGAACTGTGTAAGAGCCACAGCGGCCACACCCAGAATCTTGCCCATCATAAGCTGGAAAGGTTTAACAGAGGAGATAATAACCTCCACAATTCTGGTAGTCTTCTCCTCTATCACACTCCTCATTACCATACTGCCAAACATAAAGATAAACATATATATCATAAAGCTGGCAACATAGCCAATGGCCATATAGATACCTACGTGAGACTCCTTCTCATCCTCCGAATTCTCCTCTAGAGTAAATGCAGAGATATTCACATCTGTTCTTATGCCCGCAATAACCTCCTTAAGATTAGGAATGTCATACTGCCCCAATTTATACTCCTCTACAGCATCCTTAATGCAGCGCTCTATAGAACCCTCCAGCTCGATACCCACAGCCTTTGCAGAGAAGAGAGAGACCGCAATTCCCTTTACACTATCCTGCGAATTTATGGTAAGCAGAAAGAGATTCTCATCTCCGCTCTGCTTAATCTCATTCTTAACCCTCTGAATATCCTCAGAGGAAATATAAGAGAAACTAATGGCATCGTTAGAGGTAAGTTTGCCCTCAACAACCCCTGTTGCGTCATAGACAGAGATCTTTTTGCTCTCCTGACTGGAAGCGGTATAGTAAGCAATCAGACCCGGAACCAGCATTAAACCGGCAAAGAGCAGTGGAGTAAGAATTGTAGTTAAAATAAAAGATCTCTTTTTAACCCTAATAGAGAACTCCCTGCCTATAATAATACCTATTTTATTCTTTCCCATAACAAGAGACTATTTTACAAGTTTTATAAAGATGTCGTTCATTCTAGGAATGAGCTCGTTATACTGCATAATATCCACCTTTGGCAGGAATGCGGAGAGCACATCCGCATTAACAGCACCCTGCTTAAGATCTATCACCGCCCTATAAACATTATTGTGCGGCTCGTCAGAGACTATTGCAAACTTGTCGCAATCGCCAATAAGATTTGCGCTTGGGGTGCTTCCCGATGCCGTTGTAACGCGCTCACCTGCCCTATAATAGAGCTCTACCTGATTGGAACCATGCTCTTTTCTTATGGCATCCACCTCTCCTGTAATTACAAGATTGGATTTGTTTATAAGCGCAATATTGTCGCAAAGCTCCTCCACACTCTCCATATTATGCGTAGAGAGCACAATTGTGCTGCCCATCTCCCTAAGCTTAAGCATCTCCTCCCTGATAATCTGAACATTCACAGGGTCAAATCCGGAGAAGGGCTCATCCAGAATAAGCAGCTTTGGCCTATGCATTACGGTAGTTATAAACTGAATCTTCTGCGCCATACCCTTGGAGAGCTCCTCCACCTTCTTGTTCCACCAAGCCTGTATGCCAAACTTTACAAACCACTCCTTAAGTTCCTTGGTAGCCTGAGCGGTAGTCATACCCTTAAGTCTTGCAAGATAGAGAGCCTGGTCGCCCACCTTCATCTTCTTATAGAGTCCGCGCTCCTCCGGCAGATAGCCAATAAACTCCACATCAGAGGGCCTGATGGGCTTGCCGTCAAAGATAATCTCACCCGCATCGGGAAGAGTAATCTGATTTATAATTCTAATTAAGGTAGTCTTTCCGGCACCATTAGGGCCAAGCAGGCCAAAAATCTTAGCCTGAGGTATCTCAAAAGAGACGGAATTGAGGGCAGTATAGTCTCCAAAACGCTTTACAATCCCTCTGCATTCAATAATATTCATCTTCTATTACTTAGCTGTACAAATAATGCAAACGCAAAAATGTAGTTTAAATAGCAAAAGTATGAAAAAAAGAGTACCAAAGTACTCATTTGCAATAGAACATAAGCTTTCTGGCCCTCTCCAATGAGAGAATCTTCTCTTTATAAAGCATCATTGGGGTAATATGCACCCCCAAAGAGCGCATAATCACAATCCCCTGAGCCGCATAGGCGCCAATATATGGGTTGCGCCTCATAAATGCCTCACTTACAGTATCCAGAGAGAAGCGTTTAATCTCCTCCTCCCTAACCACCACATCCTGCTCTATTGCGGCAAACCTTGCAGAGTCCATCCCCTTAACCTCCAGCAGCTGCTCCACATAGGCAAAAGAGCCAAGCCTCTCCCTATAGTTCAAAATACGCATGGCCGTATAGGCGCCAACCCCGTAGAGAGCCACCAGCTCCGCGCTGTCCGCCCTATTGAGATTAACCAGACGAGGCACCCGCCTGGCTGAATACTTACCCTTTGCGGCAGATTGACCCTTTGCAGCAGATTGACCCTTTGCAGCAGATTGGCTGGTGGCGGCAGAAGCGCCATTGCCTGCAGAGGAATCTTTGCCTGCGGAGACGCCATTGCCTCTTGCAGCAACTCTGCGCGCCGCTGCGGGACTCTCTGCAGCTGCCGCAACAGAGACACCGTCAAAAAATTTGTTGTAGATAAAGAGCCCTGCCTGAAACAAAAAAAGCAGCGCCACCAATGCCATTATACCTCTGGCACGCAGAAGAGCAAGCCTCTCATTGCCCGCTCTCTCCTCTTCCCTCTTCTCTTCTCTCCCCTTCATAATCCTTCCCCTCATAATCTTTTCCCGATAAAACCAAAACTATCTCCCCTTTGGGCTCATTCTCCAGATACCAGCTGTGCAGCTCCTCCAGAGTTCCCCTGCGGCACTCCTCGTGCAACTTGGAGATCTCCCTGCAGACAGCAGCTCTGCGCTGCGGTCCCATAATCTCCGCAAACTGATCCAGCACGGCGCAGAAGATCTCCCAAAGCTGGCGATATAAACTATTGTGGTTGCCCCGTGAGAGGCAATCTCCTTCATCTTTGTCTGACGCCCCTTCTTTACGGGCAAAAAGCCCTCAAAGATAAAGCGGTCTGTAGGGAATCCCGATGTTACCAGCGCCGGCACAAATGCCGTTGCTCCGGGAAGCGTCTCCACCTCAACTCCGGCCTCTATGCACTCCCTTACAAGAAAGAAGCCCGGGTCTGATATGCCCGGAGTGCCCGCATCGCTTATAAGCGCCACATTCATTCCCCCTGCAATCTTCTCCGCAATGGAGGCAGAGGTCTTGTGCTCATTAAATTTATGGTGCGAGGCCATAGGGGTGCGTATCTCAAACTTGCGAAAGAGCATAGAACTTGTTCTGGTATCCTCCGCAAGCACTAGGTCCACCTCCTTCAGAACCCTTATTGCCCTAAAGGTCATATCCTCCAGATTCCCCACAGGGGTAGGCACAAGATAGAGCTTTCCCATAACTACTTCTCCTCCAAAAGCTTTACAGCCTTGTTAAAGCAGTGGCGGCAGAGAGGCCTGTAGGAATCCTTCTCTCCCAACTGCACCAGGCTTGTGCCACCCGCAATCCTGTGGGAGTGATGCGCCAGATTGCCGCACTCCACACAGATGGCGTGCACCTTTGTAACATACTCGGCCACAGCCATAAGCCGCGGCATAGGGCCAAAAGGCTCGCCCTTGTAGTCCATATCCAGCCCCGCGCATATAACCCTTACTCCCCTGTTGGCAAGATATTGACAAACCTCCACAATACCTTCGTCAAAAAACTGCGTCTCATCTATGCCAACAACATCCACATCAGAAGAGAGGAGCAGAATATTTCCCGAATGCTCCACAGGTGTGGATTGAATGGCATTGGCATCGTGAGAGACCACCTCATCTGCAGAATAGCGCACATCTATTCCGGGCTTGAAGATCTCCACCCTCTGATTTGCAAATTTTGCGCGCTTTAGTCTGCGTATCAGCTCTTCCGTCTTTCCGGAGAACATAGAGCCGCAAATAACCTCTATCCAGCCGGCCTCCTTGGCACTCTCTAAAAACATATTGCTCCAGATTTAAATGAAAAACTTATTGGTTCTCTCCAACTCTTCGGGAAGAGCAAAGACCACCACCCTGTCGTATGGCATAATCTCCGTATCGGGAGTGGCAATAATGGACTCGTTGCCCCTTACAATGCCACCTATGATAGCCTGACTTGGAAAGCCCAAATCCTTTATCTTGCCCTTGGTAATCTTGCTGCCCGGGCTTACAATAAACTCCAGCACATCTGCATCGGAGCCATTTAGGCACTTTATGGAGCGCACCTTGTTGCTTAGGGTAAAGCGGAATATTCTGCCTGCGGTAATAAGTTTCTTGTTTATGACCGCATCAACACCCATTCCCTCCGCAAGCTTTATATACTCTATATTCTCCACCTCCGCAATGGTCTTTGGAACTCCCATACGCTTGGCTGCCACGCAGGTAAGGATATTGGTCTCCGAGTTGCTTGTAACTGCCACCAAAGCATCGCACTCCTTCACATTCTCCTCCACCAGAATATCTGTGTTGCGGCCATCTCCATTTATTGCCAGCACATTATCTCCCAACTTTGCAGCAAGATACTCGCAACGCTCCTGCCTCTGCTCAATTATCTTAATGCTGTCTACAGCGCCCTCCATCTTTCTGGCAAGAATCTCTCCAATCCTGCCTCCTCCCACAATCATAAGCTTCTTTATATCTATCTCCGGTTTGCCAGAGAAGCTTAGGGCAGACTCAACACCCTCTCTGGTGCATATAACAAAGAGAAGGTCCTTCTCTATGAAGCGCTCCTGCTGAGAAGGTATAAGCGTAGAGCCGTTTCTGGCAATTGCCACCACTCTGTACTGCGCATCAAAGGCCCCCTCAAACTCACCCACAGTCTTCTCCAACAGCGGCGCGCCATCGTCCAGACGGAAGGCAACCATCTGCAGCCTGCCTCTCGCAAACTCCATAAACTCCATTGTGCCTGTCTGCTTGAGAAGGTCTATTATCTCATAGGAAGCAATCTTCTCCGGATAGAAGAGCAGGTCTATTCCCAGCTCTGTAAAGAGAATTCTGTTCTCGTGGGTAAGATACTCCTCATTATTTATTCTGGCCGTAACCTTCTTGCTGCCCATCTTTTTTGCAAGAAGAGCACTTATAATATTGATATCCTGTTCACTGGCAGGACTTACGGCCACAAAGAGGTCTGCCTTGTCCACACCTGCAGTCATAAGCACCTCTATAGAGGTAGGGTCTCCTGCAAGTGTAACCACATCTGCAATCTCCGAGAGCTTCTCCAAACGGGCCTCGCTCTTGTCTATGATGGTAAGGTTGTTGTTCTTCTCCTCTGCAAGCATCTTTGCCAGATGGCTTCCAACCTCACCCGCGCCAGCAATGACAATATTCATACACAGAAATTAATTAATCTCAGGCATCTCTTTAAGGAAGAGCTCACAAGCCTGAATGGTTTCAAAGGTATGCTCCTCCGGAATAAGTCCCGGAATGCATCTTATAGACTTGAGCATCTTAAGAGGCTGCGGCTGAATCATAGTCATAAGCACCGTAACCCCCTGCGCCTGCAAATCTGTAACGGCTGTCTCCATTGCATAGAGACCGGACTGGTCCATATAGTCCACCTTCTTCATACGGATAATCACAACCTTTGTACCCTCCGGCACCTTAAGGATAAGATCCTTGAAACTGTTCACAGAGCCAAAGAAGAGAGGTCCTGCAAGATGCTTTATATAGACCTTGCCCACTGCGGACTCCGGAATAATAGGGTCATCGTCCCACGCATTCTCCTTGGAGTGGGTGGTATCTGCGCTCTTTGTACTATAGGTTGCCTCCACAAGATCTCCCATACGCTTCATAAAGAGCACGCAGGCAGCCACCATACCTATTGCCACTGCAGTGAGCAAATCCACAAAGACAGTAACAACAAAGACAATGATAAGCACCACCGCATCGGACATCGGGACCCTCAAGAGATCTTTAAACCCTCTGAAATCTATAATTCCCCATCCTACGGTAATAAGAATACCTGCCAAAACAGAGAGAGGCACATATTTTACAAGAGAGCCAAGGCCAAGCAATATTGCCATGAGCAGCAGCGCGTGCACCATTCCGCTCAATTTGTTTCTTCCTCCCGATTTTACATTTACCACTGTTCTCATAGTAGCGCCTGCGCCCGCAATACCGCAGAAGAGTCCTGCAACGGCATTTCCTATACCCTGACCGATAAGCTCCTGATTGCTGTTATGCTTGGTCTTTGTAATGTTGTCTGCAACAACAGAGGTAAGCAGAGTATCTATGGAGCCCAGGCAGGCAAGGGTAAGAGCCGGAATTACCGCTGCGGAGATTATATGCCCCCAGTTTATACCGGCAAGCGATATCTCCGGTTTTGCAAAGAACGGAAGCGGCAGACCGCTTGGAATCTCACCAATTATAAGTTTGTCGTCCAAATCCAAAAGAAGAGAGACAAGCGTCATTACAATAAGGGCCACCAAGGTAGATGGAACCTTCTTAGTTACAAGCGGGAAGAACTCTATAATCAATATTGTACCCAAACCAAGCAGAAGCGCGGTTACGGAGATGCCGGAGGCAACCGTTGCAGGGAAATTTGCAACCATATCCACAACCAGCACTGGCGACTTGCTGCCAATGATTGGATATATCTGCTGCAGAATTATGATTACTCCAATACCGCTCATAAAGCCGGAGAGAACAGGATATGGAATATATCTTACATATTTGCCTATCCTTATCAACCCAAAGGCAATCTGAAAGAGTCCGCAGAGGATTCCTGCCAAAGACATTGTAATAAGCACAGTGGAGAGGTCTCCGCTGGTGGAGACCCACATTCCGCTTACCAGACTGGAGGTGATCACAGTCATTGGCCCAGTAGGGCCGCTTATCTGCGAATGTGTACCTCCAAAGAGCGAGGCAAAAAATCCAAGAAATGCCGCTCCCACCAGTCCCGCGAGGGCTCCTATTGAACTTGCGGCAGGATGGTCCATACCGCCAAAGGCCTGAATGCCGAATGCAAGGGCTAGAGGAAGGGCTACAATACCGGCCGTTACGCCGCCAAACAAATCTCCTTTGAGATTATCTCTCTTAAACATAGTTATGCGTTATAAATTTTCATTAACAATTAATAACGCAAAAATACTAAATTAATGGAGACCTTCCAATCTCTAAAGTTCAAAATCCAACTTTATACCAAACCTTGCCCCTGCGCCCGGACAGAAGAACTTCTCGGAGAGGGAGACAAAGTAGAAGGTGTTGTATTTTCTGTCCAGAATATTCTTTCCCCAGGCTGTAACGCGGAGCTTGCCAAAATCTGCAGTAATATGCGCGCCAAGCAGAGAATAGAAAGACTGGCTCTCCAGATTCTCATTATCCCAGTAAATCTTGCCTATACCGCTTAAGTTCAATCCCGCATCCACTGCCTTTAAGAGTTTAGAGCCAGAGATATCCCATCTGTAACTTGCCATTGCAGAGAGAGTGGATGCCGGAGCATAAGGAAGTCTGTTGCCCTTGTAGTTGGCATCACCATCCTCATATCTGTCAAATTCTGCTCTGGTAATGCCATAACCTGCAGCCAGATTCAATCCTCCGCGTCTGTAAGAGAGAGAGATCTCTCCTCCTAGACTGTGACTCCTTGCGGCATTGGACATCATTCTGCCAGTTGCCATTCCGGTTGGCAGAACCGTAACCTGCTGGTTTCTGCAGAGAATATAAAATGCAGAGAGATCCAGACGCATTCCCGGCA
>SAMEA3663128__coassemble_157_pt1 | contig 16536 bp, 12 predicted proteins | sample SAMEA3663128__metabat2_high_PE_017 | metagenome-assembled genome bin SAMEA3663128 (sample SAMEA3663128) | pig gut metagenome | biome: pig gut; feature: pig-associated habitat; material: faeces | place: Denmark | collected 2012
CGAGCACAAAATCGAGGTTTTTGTGCTTTTTTGGCCTTCGGGACCCCCGTTTTCGAGCATTTTGAGCACAAAATCGGCATTTTTGTGCGCTTTTACCCTCTGAAACCCTCGTTTTTGGGCATTTCGAGCACAAAATCGGGGTTTTTGTGCTTTTTTGGGCTTCGAAACCCTCATTTTCGGGCGTTTCGAGCACAAAATCGAGGTTTTTGTGCTTTTTTGCCCTTCGGAACCCTCGTTTTCAGGCGTTTCGAGCACGAAATCGAGGTTTTTGTGCTCGGGCAGACGGGGAAACTGCGTCGGTAAGGGTTCATTGACGAGTGTCAATACGTAATAGCGGAGAGGACCACCGTTTTCGGGCTTTTCGAGCACAAAATCGGGCGGCGCCTCCTGCTGGAAGCCTCTTCCCGATGGTGTGCACGGGTACCGGAGAAGTGAGCCGTTCGCATATGTGGCGGCAATACGATGAGAACGAAAGCGCTATGGCGGGAGGGTAAGGAAATGGGCAGCTGCGGAGCGCTGTCTGGTGTAGATGCTGCGGAGCGCTGCCCAGTGGAGATGCTGCGGAGTGCTGCTTGCCTTGCTAGATGAGGGTACAGTTGCCTAGATGAGGGTAGGGTCCTGCCTCTCTTTACGGCGGAGGCGTTGAATCCATTCGTAGAAGGTCTCTCCGTAGAGAAGTTTAAGATATCTGCTCAAGACTCCCGTTGGTATGCCTGTCTCTTCCGATACGTGTGCTATGGTAAGATTTTCTCTGTTATATGGCATACTCTCCTCCTCTTCCCAACTCTTAAGGCGCTTCTGTATAAGCATTCTCTCCTCCATTAATTCGGCACTTTGAACTGATGTCTTGGAATAGTTGAAGAATGAGGTCTTCTGGGAGGTCTCCTGTGACTTCTCCATAAGGATTATGTTGCGGAATATCCCTCTGTTGATTCTCAGAATCTCTTTTGAATTGAATATGAATGCTGCAAGGGCTAAAGCGCCTGTTATCCAGAGAACGTGCTTAATTATGCAGTCGGGCGGTGCAAAAGGTGTTGTCTCTATTATTAACAGAACAGAAAAGATGCTTCCCAGTATTACCATCAATCTGAAAGAATTCTTTCCAATCCGTCTTTCGCGGCTCTGCTCTCTGGTTGAATGGAGAGCTTTTTGGTATAGTCTGATGAGAAGACGCATCTGCAAAAGAATAGTGAAGAGTATGGAAGCTATAAGAATAATGCTGAAGATTCTGCAGAAGAGTGTCTCCATATATTGCTCTATGTAGTCTGTTGTAACAACCGCGCTTCTATGCTTTACATACTCTACGTATAATTGCGGGTATAGCAATGCAAGCGAAATAGTGACGTAGTATGAGATATAAACCCCCTTGAGAAGATAGGTGGGTATGTTAATGAATCTGAGTATTGCAAAGATGCAGAGGGAGATCTCCATACCAGCCATAACAGGAGAGGTAAAATGCTCTACTACAGTCTTATCTACATCATATAACATACAGATGAAGATTATGGTGTTATGGATAAAGGAGATGCCGTAGGCCATGCTGCAATACCCTATTAGAATGCGGAAACGTCTGTCCCCTACAGTTTTGTTGAAACGATATACTAAAAGTATAAGGCATATTGTAAAGGAGATGCTGATATGGGCGCAAACCACCATCAGATTGCTAAAGTATGGTTGCTGTAAAAACTCTGTCATTGCTCACCTCCCTTCTCTTCTTTCATTTTGGTTTTATAAACCTTTGGAGTGCAACCCTCTACCCTCTTGAAAATCCTTATAAGCTGGGACCTGTCCGTAAAGCCGCATTGTAATGCAATCTTTTCCAGGGTGCTCTCTTCTGTTGTAAGGAGCCTCTTTACCTCATCTATTCTCAGATTATTGATCCAGGTGTTGAAGTTAATCTTAAGGGAATTGTTCAAATATGTGCTCAATATTCGGGAAGGAATATTAAGCTGTTCCGAAACAGTGTTGATAGTTATGCCAGAGGTGAGATAGTGCTTCTGCGGCGCCTCCTGCCATTCCTTTACAATAAGGTCCAAATCCTTGAGCTCATATATGGAGTTGCTCATCTGTTGTGACTCCATCCACGCGCGTAATTTCTTAAGAATCTCATCGGGAAGATGCTTCTCCGGAGTTAGGCTTATATCTTCCAGATGGCCTAGGTGCAACATCATTATTCCTATTTTGGAGATTGTAAAGCACATTGGTACTATTACAAAGAGGGCCAGCCAGATTCTGTTGTGGAATGTGGAGAGCCTTACGAGCATCATAAAGAAGGTGAATGCAAAGAAAGGTATGGTGCACCTCATTATTGTCTTTAATGTGCCATAGCTGTTTGCCTCTGTGGTAGAGTAGTAACTCTTGTGACGGATGGTATATTTAAGATTGAGTATGATGATGTTATATGAATAGAAGAGGGCCTGAGATACAAGTATGAGATTATAGATAGGCACGCTGAATGTATACCACCACGCAGGCATCTGCAGCACTCTTGCCCATATCAGAATAAAATAGATAAGGTGGAGAATGGCATAAGAAAGGGGCAGAGAGAGGTGTTTTATGTAGTTGGAGCTACCCAGTTTCCTGCCGACAATGTTCCATACGCAGAGGTAGAGCAGCGGAAGTGTTGTTATTGCAGAGAAGTTGCCTATTATGTCAAATATGCGGAATAAGAGACCGGTATCGGGAAAACAGGTGGAGTGAACAATAATAGCGCAGTTGCAGAGATGTGCGAAATGTAGTATTGTATAGAGCCGCCTGGCCTCCCGCGATATATGGGAAACCATACGAAGTCTCTTTAAAATAAGGAAAGAGATGGCAACTTGCACTATGAGCAAGAGAATAAGGAGGGCCACAGAGAGAAGTATTTAATCAGACATTGAAGAGGAAGTGCATAATATCACCATCCTGCACGGTATAATCCTTTCCTTCTGTTGCAAGTTTGCCGGCATTTCTGCAACCTGCCTCAGACCCATATTTTATGTAGTCTTCATATTTTATCACCTCTGCTCTGATGAATCCCTTCTCAAAATCGGAATGGATTACACCTGCAGCCTGAGGCGCCTTGTCGCCCTTGTTATATGTCCAGGCACGCACCTCCATTGGACCCGCTGTAAAGAAGGTCTCCAGATTGAGCAGGGCATAGGCGCTGCGGATGAGCCTCTCTACTCCCGATTTTTCCAGCCCTATTTCATTAAGGAACATTGCGCGCTCTTCATAGCTCTCCAGCTCTGCTATCTCCGATTCTATCTTTGCTGCAAGAATAAGTATCTGCGCATCCTCATTCTTTACAGCCTCCCTAACTCTCTCCACATATTGATTCCCCTCTTTGGCGCTAGCCTCATCTACATTGCAGAGATAGAGAACAGGCTTGTTTGTAAGCAGAAAGAGCCCCTTTGCAAGCCTTATCTCATCCGGGTTGTCCAGACGCACCTCTCTTGCAGAGCGTCCCTGCAGAAGCACCTCCCTGTATTTTACAAGAAGGTCGTAGAGTTTGCGGGCCTCTTTATCTCCGCCGGTCTGCGCCTGTTTCTGCACCTTGCTTATGCGGCTCTCTATAGTCTCCAGGTCTTTCAGCTGCAGCTCCGTATCAATTATCTCCTTATCCCTAACAGGGTCCACACTGCCATCTACGTGCACAACATTAGGGTCGTCAAAACAGCGGAGCACGTGAATGATGGCATCTGTCTCCCTGATGTTGGCCAAAAACTGGTTGCCCAAACCCTCACCTTTGCTGGCCCCCTTCACAAGGCCTGCAATATCCACAATCTCTACCGTGGCAGGAACAATTCTGCCCGGGTGCACAATATCTGCAAGAGGTTGAAGCCTCTCGTCCGGAACATTTGTGGAGCCTATGTTCGGTTCTATTGTGCAGAAGGGAAAATTGGCGGCCTGCGCCTTACCGGAACTTATACAATTAAAAAGTGTGGACTTGCCAACATTCGGCAGCCCAACAATTCCACATTTTAGCGACATAAAAGGGTTACAATATAAACGTTTATCAGTGCTGCAAAGTTAGTCAAATTATGCAAAAAATAGTTAACTTGCCTCTCAATAAACCCTCAATAAGTAGTTATTATGAAAGAAATAGGTCTCTTTCTTGTGCTTGCCTGTTTTTGGAACTTGGAGAATTATTACCATCCCTCGGACGACCCCAAAACAGCAGATGAGGATTTTACCCCGGCTGGAAGTTATCATTGGACCTATGGCCGTTTTAACAAAAAGCGTGACGACATTGCCAAAACCATTCTCTCCATAAGAGATTACTATGGCTCCTATCCCGCCCTTATAGGCTTTGCAGAGGTAGAGAATAGGCAGGTCTTGCGGGAGTTGGTGGAGAAAACCCCTTTGGCAGCCTTGGAGTATGAGGTAATTCACAGGGATTCTCCCGATAGACGTGGCATAGATGTGGGAATGCTCTACCGCAAGGCAGATTTCCGGCCTTTGGCAGTAAAGAGCATCCCGCTAAAGGTACATTTGCAAGAGAGGGACTCCATTCTGGCAACAAGAACAATTCTATATGTAAAGGGCATTCTCTACGGCAAAGATAGCATTCATCTCTTCATTAATCATTGGCCCTCTAAGCGCGGAGGTGGAGAGGTTGCAAACCGTAATAGGATGATTGCCTCCAATACTCTTAAGCATTATGTTGATTCTCTGCTCTTTATTGATAAAAATGCAAAGATATTGGCTATGGGAGACCTTAACGATGGTGTAGAATCGGAAGCAGTCTCCAATATAGATAATCTCATCAACCTTGCCAAGAGTAGGGCAGAGAGTGCGGGAGCAAAGGGAAGTTACAAATATAAAGAGAGCTGGGAGTTGATAGACCACCTTATGGTTTCTCCTCAAATGGTGGCAGGCAAGCATAAACCGCAGATGCGCATCTTCTCCGGCAAATTGTTGGTGGAAGATAGTATATATTTGGGAGTGAAGCCATTAAGAACCTATAGCGGGCCGCGATATTTGGGAGGTGTAAGCGACCATCTTCCTCTCCTTTTGGTTTATCCGCAAGGCCAGTAGGGTCTATATTGCTCCTGTTATTGTATATGGAGTAATAAATTATTACATTTGCAATCTATAGTATAGCGTATGAAAGAGTATCTTACCTTAATGAAGAAGATTTTGGACGAGGGGGTAAGCAAAGAGGACCGTACCGGTACAGGCACAACAAGCCTCTTTGGTTATCAGATGCGCTTCAATCTTAAGGCTTTCCTCTCCTTACCACCAAAAAGGTGCACCTTAAGTCTATAATATATGAGCTCCTCTGGTTTTTGCGCGGAGATAGCAATATAAAGTATCTTAAAGAGCACGGTGTCTCCATCTGGGACGAGTGGGCAGATGCAGATGGCAACCTTGGCCCGGTGTATGGCGCCCAGTGGCGTCATTGGAGATGCGAGGATGGAACGGAGATAGACCAGATAGCCAACCTTATGAATCAGCTAAGAAACAATCCGGACTCCAGACGTCTGATTGTCTCTGCCTGGAATGTGGCACAGGTGGATAAGATGGCTCTCCCGCCCTGCCACTCTCTCTTTCAGTTTTATGTGGTAAACAACAAGCTCTCCTGCCAGTTGTATCAGAGGAGCGCAGACATCTTCCTTGGCGTTCCCTTCAATATTGCTTCATACGCTCTGCTTACAATGATGATTGCCAAGGTCTGTGGTTTTGAGTTAGGAGACTTTGTGCATACCTTTGGAGATGTGCATATCTACAATAACCATAGGGAGCAGGTGGCTCTGCAGCTTACAAGAGAGCCCAGAGAGTTGCCTAAGATGATAATACACGGCAATCAGAGGGATATTTTTGATTTTAAATACGAAGATTTTGAGTTGGTTGGATATAATCCCTATCCGGCCATCAAGGCACCGGTGGCAGTCTAACCCTTTATAATAATGATCTCCATAATAGTGGCTGTAGCGGCCAATAATGCAATAGGGAGGGGCAACCGCCTCTTGTGGCATCTCTCCCAAGACCTTAAATATTTTAAAGAGGTGACAACAGGTCACCCGGTTGTAATGGGCAGGAAGACCTATGAATCCATAGGGCGTCCCTTGCCGGGCAGGCGCAATATTGTGCTGACAAGAAGCGGCAAGCTGGAGAATGTGCAGATAAAGAACCCGGCTACAACCACGCTGGAGGCTATATCGGGAATAGAGGAGTTTTTAAAATTGGCGCAAGAGGCGCCCCAGGAGGAGTTCTTTATTTTGGGTGGCGGAGAACTCTACAGAACTATGCTCCCGTACGCAGATAAATTATATATTACACATATAGAGGCAACCGTAGAGGATGCGGATACTTTTTTCCCGCAGATAGAGCCTGAGATTTGGAGTTTGGAGAGGTGCAGCCAGCGCTACAGCGACCAAGAGAATAATCTGGAGTTCCGTTTTGCCCTTTATACCAGAAAATAGATTATGGAAAAGAGAGGTTCGTTTGGCAGCAAGTTTGGAGTCTTGGCTGCCTTGGCAGGGTCTGCTGTAGGTTTAGGTAATATGTGGCGCTTCCCATACCTTATGGGCACAAATGGCGGAGCGGCATTTGTCTTTATCTATCTCTTTATGGTGCTGGTGCTCTGCATTCCAATTATGTATACGGAGTTTGTGATAGGCAGGCGCAGCGGCAAAAACTCTTTTGGCGCCTTCAGGGTGCTCAATTATGGCAAGGGATGGTCTGTAATAGGAGTCATAAGCGTCTTGTGCTCCATCTTTATCTTAGGTTTCTATACCGTTGTGGGCGGGTGGATAATAGACTATATAGTAAAATCTGCAGAGATATGTGTGGGAGTGGATATTGCCCAGGGAGGAGAGATGGGAGAGATATTTGCCAAGACAATGACCTCCAACTGGAGCCCTATATTGTATATGGCTCTCTTTGTGGCATTGACTGCAGGAATTGTAATGGCAGGAGTGGAGAAGGGCATAGAGAAGTTCTCCAAATATATGATGCCGCTGCTCTTTGTGCTTGTAATAGTTGTGGCTGTAAGGTCACTTACCCTTGGGGGCTCGGAGAGGGGATTGGCTTTTCTTTTTAATCCCGATTTCTCCAAGGTAACCTCCAACACAGTGATGGATGCTATGGGGCAGGCCTTCTTCTCGCTTAGCCTTGGAATGGGCTGCATTCTTACTTATGCCTCTTATGTGAGCAAGAAGGAGAGCATAATAAAGACCTCTATGCTGACATCGCTCTCTGATACCGCTTTTGCCCTTCTCTCCGGTCTGGCCATTATGCCGGCAGTCTTTGCATTTGGCATAGCCCCTTCGGAGGGCCCCGGACTTGTATTTGTGGTGCTCCCGGAGATATTCCAGCAGATACCGTTGGGCTCCATACTGCAGCTTCTCTTCTTCTTTGCGCTCTTCCTGGCGGCCATAACCTCCTCAATCTCTCTCTTTGAGGTCTCCGTCTCCTTTGTAAATGAAGAACTTGGCTTAAAGAGGCGCATCTCTACAATAATCGTACTCATTGTAGTGGTTATCTTTGGCGCGCTTGCGTCGCTCTCTTTGGGAAGCCATAACATTACTGTAGGAGGATATACATTTTTTGATGCTCTGGATAAGTTTACCTCCAATATACTTATGCCTTTGGGTGGTCTGCTCATAGTTATATTTGTTGGATGGGTAATGCCAAAGAGAGACCTCTTTGACGAACTTACCAGCGGCAATACAATAAAGGTAAGAGGGTGGTTCCTCAACTACTCATATTTTGTAATAAAATATCTTGCGCCAATAATCATTGCCACGGTTATGCTTCGCGGTCTTATAGACAAATTTTGAGTTGTAGCGCCAATATTGTAACTTGGTGCAAATTTTATTGGCATGAACAGATTGAACTTTAGAAAGATAGCACCTTATCTTGGCATTTTTGCGGCTTTTGTGCTGCTCTCATACGCCTATACTCCGGAGTTGCTCTCCGGCAAGATTGTAAATCAGAGTGATATCTCAAGTTGGCAGGGAATGGCTCAGGAGATAGTCTCCTATAACCAGAGCCACCCCAACGACCGCGCTCTCTGGACCAACTCTATGTTTGGGGGTATGCCGGCAACACAAATCTCTGTGGTCTATAAGGGAGATTTTACACAATACATTTACGACCTCTTCTTTACCGGAGAGCGTCCGGCAAGTTATCTGCTCATAAGCCTTGTAGGTGGTTTTCTGCTGCTTCTCTCCTTTGGTGTAAATATATGGTTGGCGGCGCTGGGCGCCTTTGCAATTACCTTCTGCTCATATAATATGCAGATAATTCAGGTGGGCCATAACTCCAAAATGGTGGCCATTGCCTTTATGCCTTGGGTTTTGGCTGCCATAGTCTATGCCTACAGAAGAGGGGCTGTAGTTGGGGCTCTGCTATTTGGCATAGCGCTAAGTTTCCAGATAAAGGCCAATCATCCGCAAATCTCCTACTATCTTGCAATGATTATTGCAGGGTTTGCAATATGGCAGTTATGCGCAGCTGTAAAGCAGCGCCTCTTGCCAAGGTTTTTAAAGACCTCGCTTATGCTGCTGGTTGCGGGATTGCTTGGAATAGCTGCAAACCTTAATCATCTGCTCCCAACCTTTGAATATGCGCAGCATACAATGAGGGGTGGAACGGAGCTCTCGCAGAGCCAGGAGGAGAGCGGCAGGGAGGCCGGAGTGAAGAGCCGTTCGGGACTGGATTTGGAGTATGCCACAACCTGGTCTTACGGCATAGAGGAGACGCCTAATCTCCTTATCCCGAATTTTAACGGCGGCGCCTCTGCTGGCGCTCTTGGAAGGGATTCGGAGACTTATGCCTTTTTAAAGAGCAGCGGCTATAATGCAGAGAGCATTATTCAGCAGATGCCCCTCTATTGGGGCCCTCAGCCATTTACCGCAGGACCTATGTATATGGGCGCCATCTCTATCTTTCTCTTTCTGCTTGCATTCTTTGTTCTGCAGGGAGGCATAAGGTGGTGGGCGGCAGGACTCTCCCTTCTGGCGCTGCTGCTGGGGTGGGGTTACCACGTAATGCCGGTTTCTGAGTTCTTCTTTAATTGGGTGCCACTCTACAACAAGTTCAGGACCGTCTCTATGATACTGGTCATATTGCAGATTATTGTACCCCTTCTTGCTATACTTGCACTGCAGCGGGTTCTCTTTGAGGCAAAACCGGAGGAGAGGCAAAAGAATCTTAAAGGGCTGGCTTGGGCTGCGGGATTATCGGGAGGCTTCTGTCTGATTTTTGCGCTCTTGCCATCGCTTGCAGGCTCTTTTACCTCCAATGCCGATGCAGGGTTGCCGCAGCAGCTGCTGGCACCGCTTGCCGCAGACCGCAGGGCGCTTCTCTCCGGAGATGCTTGGAGGTCGCTCATCTTCATATTGCTTGCAGCAGCAGCAGTCTGGGCCTCAATAAAAGGGAAGCTAAAACCTCTGCACGCAGTTGCCATTTTGGCTGTGCTGAGTGTTGTGGACCTATGGAGCATAGATAAGCGCTATCTCAATTCCTCCCACTTTGTCTCCAAAAGCCAGTTTAGGAATGCCTTTGCAGAGAGGCCTGTAGATAAATATATTCTGCAGGACAAGGACCCGGACTACCGCGTGCTGGATTTGAGCGTGAATACCTTCAATGACTCTTATGTCTCTTATCATCACAAGACAATCGGGGGTTATAGCCCGGCAAAGATGCAGCGGTACCAGGACCTTATAGACCATTGCATAACTCCGGAGATCTCCTCTATTGCCGCAAATCTTAAGAGTGCCACAGACCTGGAGTCTGCAGCAGAGGCTATTGGCTGGCAGCCTGTATTGAATATGCTCAACACCAGGTATATTGTAATAAATGAGCAATATCCGCCGCTGCTCAACAAAGGCGCGCTTGGAAACGCCTGGTTTGTGAGAGAGAGCAGAGAGGCCCGTAATGCAGATGAGGAGATGGCTCTTCTTAAGGAGACAGACCCTGCAAAGTGTGCAGTTCTCTCAAAGGAGTTTTATAAAGAGTTGCCGTTGGGTGGCACAGATACTGCCGCAACTATTGCTCTGGACTATTATTCTCCAAACAGATTAATCTACAGTTATTCCAGCAGCGTACCGCAGATGGCTCTCTTCAGCGAGGTCTATTATGCTCCGGGCTGGAGGGCATACCTGCAACCTGCAGATTCCTCTACAGAGAGCGCGCTGCTTATGCAGAATGCGCTGCAGGAGCTGCCTGTTCTGCGTGCCAACTACATCTTAAGGGCATTGGAACTGCCGGCAGGAGAGTACAAGATACTCTTCGAGTTTGCTCCGGAGCTCTTCCGTAAGGGTGAGTTCTACTCTATGGCAGCCTCATCAGTACTGCTCATACTGCTTCTTCTGGCGGTTATAATAAGAGTGGTTAATCGTCGAGAATCCTGATATTCTCCAGAATCCTCACATACTCTGCTGTAAGATTGCGTCGGGAGTATTTCATAATACTCTCCGGCAGGGTATGCTCTTCTGCGCTTTGGGTGGCCGGGTTGCCGCACTGCTTCTGCTCCTGCTGCCTGCTCCAGGTTGCAAAGGCTTTGTCTATAGAGGCTCTGAGCCCCTCTTTGTTGCAGAAATCGCTGATGCTGCCGGCATTGGCCTCTATAAGCATCTTGCCAAGGTCTCCCTCCGGAGGGCCTACAGCAAGTATCTCTCTTCCCGATGCAAGATATTCGAAGAATTTGCCGGTTATTATTGCGGCAGCCTCCGGCTCTTTGCGCAGTGTGAGCAGCAGCAGAGAGGCGCTCTTCTGCAGAGCTATAGCTTGTGAATGCTCTACATAGCCGTAATCTGTAAGGTTGCCCTTAAGCCCGCACATACTTATAGATTCCAACACAGAGGCATCTGTAGAGCCGGCAAGAAGGATGCGCAGCTTGGAGGCAAAATTGCTCTCTGCGGCAGCCTTCTCTCCAATTGCCTCCCAAAGCAGATTAGGATTGGCATTCTCCGGGAAGAGGCCTGTATGGACAATGTAAAAATAACCCTCCTCCAGCTTTGCGCCGGGCAGATTGAAGTCGCTCTCGTCAAAGCCATTGGTAACAAGCTCCACCCTTGTAGAGGTCATTCTTCTGAAGTCTCTCTGCATCTGCGGCGAGACAACCACAACTCTGTTGCAGCTATCCAGCACCTTCTGCTCCAGATTCTCGTGTTTAGACTCTGCATATCTGCTAAGATGAAGGTGTTTGAAATAGAAAATCTTTGTCCAAGGGTCTCTGAAATCTGCAATCCACCTTATGCCGGTGGCTCTGCTCACCCTCTTTGCTATAAGATGCATAGAGTGGGGAGGACCGGTGCTGATAATGGCGTCTACCGGATGGGTTTTGAGATATTTTATAAGGAAGCGGGCGGATGGCCTTATCCAGAGGAAGCGCGGGTCTGGTATGAAGAGGTTTCCCCTTATGAATATGGAGAGCCTCTGCATCAGAGACTTGGGCTTCTCTGCAATAATGTTGGCCTTTATGGCTCCGCCGCTCTTTTTTCCTGTCAAGCGCTTGTAGAGCCCATAGGGCTCCACTATCTTGCGCTTGAGAACCGTAATGGAGGGTGAGACCTCCTGCAGCAACTGCGCATCAGTTGCATTGGCCTCCGGGTTAAGCGGGGTATAGATTACCGGCTCCCATCCATATTGCGGGAGATATTTGGCAAATTTGAGCCAACGCTGAACTCCCGAACCTCCGGATGGGGGCCAATAGTAGGTTATGATAAGAACCTTGCGCACTGCTGTTCTGCTCTTTTGTTATTTCTGCGGATTAATTATGTTGTTGTAGAGAGCCTGAGCACATTCTCTATGAATAGACATAAAATGATGGTCTCTGCGCTCGTTGCAACCATTGGTCATTGCAATTACACCAAACTTGCGCTCCTTGTCCCAGAACATAGAGGTAAAGACACCGTATGCGCCGCCGGTATGGCCTATCATTGTGTGGCCCTCTATAAGGTCGTTGGTTGTGCGGATAGCAAAACCGTACCATCCGTTATCCTCAGCATCTGTAACAATCAGAGGAGACTGCATAAGCTCTGCGCTCTCTTTGGAGATAATCTGAGTCTGGCCGTAGGTGCCGTAGTTCATATGCATAATCATAACCTTTGCAAGGTCCAGAGCAGAGATCTTCATACCGCCTGTAGGCGAGAAGATAGGGGTGGTGTAACCGAATACATAGTTCTCAATCTCCTTTTTGCGCGGAGCATAAGCATCTGGACTCCAGGTATATGAACTGTCTGCACGGTTATACTCGTAAATCTTCACAAACTTTGTGGAATCCAGGCTGCCCACCTCATAACCGCCATATACTCCAATAGGGTTGAGGATGTGGTTTACAATGTATTTGTCAAATCTCTCGCCACTTACTCTCTCCAGAATTGTTCCAAGGGTGTTGTAGCCAAGGTTGCAATACTCGTAGAGAGACCCCGGCTTGTAATTGTTATAGGCATTCTTCCAGGTCTTGGTAGAATCCGGGTTGATTACGTTAAGAGAGAAATAACCTGTAGTGTCATTAAGGCTGGAAGAGTGCGAGAGCAGCATCTGTACAGTAATGGTATCCTCCGGGAAATTTGGATTGACAACAGGGAACCCGATATATTTGGAGACAGGATCGTCCAGATTAATCTTACCCTGCTCCACCATCTGCATAATTGCAGTAGCGGTAAACGATTTGGAGATGGAGGCAATTCTGAAGATATCGCTATCTCCAAGAGGGATCTTAGCATCAAGGTCTTTGTAGCCCAAAGATTTGTTGTAGATAATCTGGCCATCCTTTACGGCAACCACAGCAAGGCCCACGGCCTTGTTGCGCTCCATAATCTCTTGGAGCTCTTTCTCTATCTTACAATCTTTGCAGTTGCAGCTCTGAAATGCTATTGTGCATACAATCAGGGCAATGGCTAAAAAAATTTGATTAATTGATTTCATAGTAACGGTTTTTGAAGTTAACTCCACGAAGATACTACTTTTCAACTAAAATTCTTAATTTTGCCACTATGAAGAGTGGTAAAAAAGGGGCAGAGACCCCAATGATGCAACAATTTAATCTCTTTAAGGCTCAACACCCGGAGGCATTGCTCCTCTTTAGGGTGGGAGATTTCTATGAAACTTATGGAGAGGATGCAGTAATTGCCAGCAAAGTCCTTGGCCTTGTGCTTACAAAGAGATCTAACGCCTCTGCCAACAGCGTAGAGATGGCAGGCTTTCCGCACCACTCTATAGAGTCTTATCTCTCCAAATTGGTAAGGGCAGGTTATAAAGTTGCGGTCTGCGACCAGCTGGAAGACCCTAAAATGACAAAAAAACTGGTAAAGAGGGGTATTACAGAGCTGGTTACGCCGGGCATAGCATATAGCGACCAACTGCTTGAACAGAAGGAGAACAACTATCTTGCAGCTCTCTATTTTAACGGCTCGGAGAGGAGCGGAGTGGCCTTTCTGGATATCTCCACAGGGTCTTTCAGCATAGCGGAGGGGAATAAGGACTATCTGGAGGTGCTGCTGAACGATATGGCGCCAAAGGAGATTCTTCTGCAAAGGGAGTATGTAAAGGGGTTTAAAGAGCATTTTGGAGAGCATTGGTACATCTCCCAAATGGACGAATGGGCATTCAACCCCATAGCCTGCAGGGAGAAGCTGCTCAAGCAGTTGAATGTGGAGACCTTGAAGGGTTTTGGCGTAGAGGGGATGGTAAATGGAATTACTGCGGCAGGCTCGCTGCTCTTCTATCTGGAGAGCAACTTCAACGCCGGTGTTGCGCATATCTGTTCATTGAAACGTATAGACAGGGAGAGTTTTGTATGGATGGACAGCTTTACCTTCAGAAACCTGGAGATCTTCTCCTCTGCCGCCGGCAAAGAGGGCACAACTCTGCTGCAGGTTATGGACAAGAGTCTCTCCCCGCAAGGCGGACGACTGCTCAGGAGTTGGCTTGCAATGCCCCTGAAGAGCAAGGAGGAGATAGAGAGAAGGCAGGGGGTGGTGCAGTACTTTGCAGATTTTGAGCAGAAGAGGGAGGCCGTAAGGGAACTTGTTTCGCAGGTGGGAGATTTGGAGCGTATTGTGGCAAGGGCCGCTGCGGGAAAGATTATGCCTAAAGAGGTTATGCAGCTCTTAAGGGGACTCTCCATTATGGGGCCTCTGAAGAGTCTGGCCCTGGAGGATGGAGTGGAGGAGCTGGCTACTCTTGCAGAGGGAATAGAGACCTTTGAGAATCTTAGAAGGATAATCGGGGAGCAGATGATGGCAGAGCCTGCCTCACTCTTTGGGAAAGGAGATATTATTGCAAATGGTGTGGATGCGGAGCTGGACGACCTCAGAAGCATTGCGCGCCACAGTAAGGAGTATCTGCTGAATCTGCAGCAGCAGGAGAGCGAGCGCTCCGGCATAACATCCCTTAAGGTTGGCTACAACAACATCTTTGGCTACTACCTGGAGGTGCGCAATACCCATAAAGATAAAGTGCCTGCGGAGTGGATACGCAAGCAGACCCTTGTAAATGCGGAGCGCTATATAACCCAGGAACTCAAAGAGTACGAGGAGAAGATTCTGGGAGCAGAGGAGAAGATACTTGCAATAGAGCAGCGCATCTATGCCTCCATAGTGGCAAAGATTCAGCAGGAGATAAGGGCAATACAGCAGAGCAGCGCCATTGTGGCGCAGATAGACCTTCTGAGCGCCTTTGCCCAGCTTGCAGTGGAGAATAATTATTCCCGACCAATAATAGACCAGAGCCTGGAGATTGAGATTCGCCAAGGACGCCACCCTGTAATAGAGCGCAATATGCCTCTTGGTCAGGAGTATGTGGCAAACGATATAAAACTGGATTCTCAAGGGGAGCAGATAATAATTCTGACCGGTCCCAATATGGCGGGTAAATCTGCGCTCCTGAGGCAGACGGCCCTCATTGTGCTTATGGCGCAGACAGGCTCCTTTGTGCCGGCTGCCTATGCAAGGATAGGAATTGTTGACAAGGTCTTTACAAGGGTTGGGGCCTCAGATAACATCTCCAAGGGGGAGTCCACCTTTATGGTAGAGATGACAGAGACCTCTACCATTCTGCATAACCTCTCGCCGCGCTCGCTTGTGCTTCTGGACGAGATAGGCAGGGGCACCAGCACCTTTGACGGTATGTCCATAGCCTGGGCCATAGTGGAGTACATACACCAGAATGGGCAGGGAGCCAAAACCCTCTTTGCCACACACTACCACGAACTAAACGAGCTGGAGGAGAGATATCCGCGCATAAAGAACTACCATATTGCAGTAAAGGAGGTGGGCAACAGCGTAATCTTCCTGCGCAAGCTTCTCCCCGGCGGAGTGGCTCACAGCTTTGGAATACACGTTGCAAGAATGGCAGGAATGCCTATGCAGGTTGTGGAGAGCGCGCAGCGCATACTTGCAAAACTGGAGAGCGAGAGAGGAGAGGAGGCTGCAAAATCCCTTGGCAGGGCAACCCGGCCGGAGAGTATGCAACTTACCCTCTTCCAGCTGGACGACCCTCTTCTGCTGGATATCAAGGATAAACTTATGAAGATGGACATTAACACAATGTCTCCTTTGGATGCCTTTGACGCGCTGCGCGAGCTCAAGCGTCAGATGGGGCTAAAAGTATAATATAGGGCGGGCAAGGTCTTATATTATATTATGATTCAGATACATTTTTTCAAGCAATGCGGAGGGGCCGGCGTAATCTTGCGCCACATAGCCTCTGCAACCTATGCGCACCTTCTCTCTCACCGATTCAGAACGGTGCTCTCCCTTATAGGGGTAGGCACCGGCATCTTTACCATTGTAATGGTGGTTGCCGCCGTAGATGCCCTGAAGAGGAATGTGGAGAGCGGGCTGGCAACTCTCTCGCCGGATATTCTGCACATCTCAACCTGGCCTTTGGAGGGAGAGGATGAGTATGGAGTGCAGTCTCCCGATTATGAATACCGCTGGTGGGACTATATGCGCAGGCCTCCTGTAAGCGCCCGTGAGTGCAAATATGTGGCATCTGCCCTAGAAGGGGCAGCCCTTTCGGCCTATTGTGCCACCTTCTCTGCAAAGGTCTCAAGCCAGAGGCGCTCTCTGGAGGAGGTGGAGGTGATGCGTCTCTCCAAGGATTGGGAAGAGCTCTGCCCAATGGAGTTGCAGAACGGCAGGTGGTTCTCTCCGGAAGAGTTGCAGGAGGGGGCGGCGGTTGCTCTGCTGGGGCACAATGTGGCATCGGGACTCTTCCCAAATGAAGATGCAGTTGGAGCAGCGGTTATGTTGGAGGGGGTAAGAGTGCGCGTAATAGGCCTCTGTGCCAGAGCGGGCGAGAGCATTACCCAGCTGGTGGAGAGGGATAACGCCCTCTTTCTTCCATACAATTGCGCCTCTTTTGGCAGCAAGGCCCTGTCGCTCTATCTTAAGCCGGTGGAGGGGCTTGCTCAGGCGGAGTTTATAGAGAGAGTCTCCGCTGCAATGCGTGCTGCAAGGAGGATTGCTCCGGCACAGAGGGAGAACTTCTCCATAAACAGATTATCTCTGCTTGCCGACTCTGCAGAGGAGCTCTTCTCTCTTCTGCGCAATGTGGGGTGGATTATTGCAGCCTTTTCTCTGCTGGTTGGAGGCT
>SAMEA3663128__coassemble_216_pt1 | contig 13392 bp, 11 predicted proteins | sample SAMEA3663128__metabat2_high_PE_017 | metagenome-assembled genome bin SAMEA3663128 (sample SAMEA3663128) | pig gut metagenome | biome: pig gut; feature: pig-associated habitat; material: faeces | place: Denmark | collected 2012
TTTCAGGCATTTCGAGCACAAAATCGAGGTTTTTGTGCGCTTTTGCCCTCCGAAACCCTCGTTTTCGGGCATTTCGAGCACAAAATCGGCATTTTTGTGTCAGAAACGGCGATATTTCCCTGGTTTTGTCCCCTTCCGAGCACAAAATCGGCATTTTTGTGCGCTTTTGCTGGAAACCAGACCATCGGCAACGGGAACCAGACCATCGGCATCGGGTACCAGGCGGTTGGCAACGGGTGAATGGCTCATTAGTGCCTAGATAGTGATTATCATTGTATGTTTTTCAGACGTTGTGTGCGAGTCCAATGGCGGAACAAATGCAGGGATTCAAAAATGAAGGGCGACCATCCGGAAGTGAGGTGGTCGCCCTTGTGTAAATTTTCTGATTCCCGTGCGAGAGCTCTCGCGGTGGCGGGGTGCTATTTGGTTACGCGCTCAAGCCACTTGACCATTCCGAGCATGATGCCCATTGAGATGAGGCATACTGCAAGGAAGACGCACCAGCATATCCAGATTGGCCATGCGTTGTACATTACCGGACCTATCCAGATGAGGAGGTTTCCAAGAGCTGTTGCTCCCAGCCAGAGGCCCTGGCAGAGTCCCTGAAGGTTCTTTGGAGCTACCTTGGAGACGAATGAGAGTCCCAGTGGGGAGATGAAGAGCTCTGCTACTGTGAGGAAGAAGTAGAGTACGATGAGTACCCAAGCTCCTGCAAAGAGAGGCTCTTTGATTGCGTCTGAGAGGCCGACAAAGATCTTTCCTGACGGATAGTCCATATAGAGTGAGTAGACCATTAGGAAGAGGTATGCCAGACCTGCTATAGCCATACCTATTGCAATCTTTCTTGGTGTTGAGATTCCGCGACCCCTCTTGGCCAGTGCGCCAAAGATTATCATTATGATTGGGGTGAGCACAATTACAAAGTAAGGGTTTACAGACTGCCAGATCTCTGGTGCTATGGATGTTGTGTTTACAAAGTCTCTTGCAAAGAGTGAGAGTGACTGTCCGTTCTGGTGGAATGAGAACCAGAAGAAGACTGCTATTCCCAATACTGCAAAGAGGGCGTAGAGCCTCTGTTTAATCTCTTTTGCCATCATTGCCTTCTCCTCTGCGGTGTAGCCTACTACCTCTTTTGCCGCTTTCTTGCCCGGGGTTGGGAACTTCTTCTTGTAGATTGCAAAGATTACAAGAGAGATGGCCATTGCCGCTACAGATGCTAAGAATGAGTAGTGGATTCCGGTATTGAAGATATCCAGGTAATCAACAGAGAATGCGCCAAGGTTCTCCGGAATGTTGCCGCCGGTTACTTTGCCTACAAGCTCTGTCATATTGCTCATATGCTCCGGGTCCATATTGCCGGAGGTGTTGATGTACTCGTGGCAGAGAGCCGGCAGGTTTGCATTGTATGCAAAGTTGTGTACCTTAAGCCACCACTCTCTGAGCATAGGAGCTACAAACGGAGCAATAAGTCCTCCAATGTTTATGAAGACATAGAAGAGCTGGAAACCGGTGTCGCGTTTGCTCTGAGCAATGGCAAGAGCCTCGGGACCCTTCTTTGCCTCCTCTTTCTCCATATTGTCGTAGAGCTGTCCTACAATTGCCTGAAGGTTGCCCTTGAAGAGACCGTTACCGAAGGCTATGAGGAAGAGTGCCAGGCAGGTTAGAGGGAGCAGCCAGCTGATATTCTCCGCTGTGGAGAGTATCGGGAAGGAGAGCACAAGGTAACCGAGGGCCATTATTGAGAGACCGCTCATAATTGTGCCTTTGTAGTTCTGTGTGCGGTCTGCAATTGTTCCTCCCACAAGGCTGAGAATGTAGATGCCTGTGTAGAATACGGAGTAGATTACACCGCTCTTCTCCTCGCTGAGGCCGAATTTTGAACAGAGGAAGAGCAGCAGTACGGCGTTCATAATGTAGTATCCGAAACGCTCTCCCATATTGCTCAACGCTGCTGCAATGAGTCCTTTAGGATGTCCCTTGAGGTTTGCAGGGGATAGCATGTACAATAGTGCTGCAAGAAGCAGAATAACAGCTATCGTAATAAAAGTTGCCATAAAATTGTTAATTTTTTGAAGGTTAATTATTGTTTATTTGTTATTATTCTAAAGATATGCATAATCTGCATTTCACAAAGATATAAAAATTCTTATAAAGAATATTTAAAAAGGCTATATTTGCAATGGCTATATTTGCAATGAGGGATTGAGTAATTACGAGTAGAAATGAAGGAGAGCGAAGAGATAATTGAAAGTTTTACAAATCAGGAGTATAAAGAGGGCTTTGTCTCCAATATAGAGCAGGAGTATATTCCCAAGGGTCTGACGGAGGAGACCATAAGGCTCATCTCCAGCAAGAAGGGTGAGCCAGAGTGGATGCTGGAGTTCCGGCTCAAGGCCTTTGCAAGGTGGAAGGAGATGGAGATGCCAAGGTGGGCCCATCTGCAGATTCCGGAGATAGATTTCCAGGATATAATATATTATGCTGCTCCCAAACCAAAGAGCACCAAGAGGGAGATAGACCCGGAGCTGGAGGCAACCTTTGACAAACTGGGCATTCCGTTGCACGAGCGCAATGTGCTTGCCGGAGTGGCTGTGGATGCTGTCTTTGACTCTGTCTCAGTAAAGACCACCTTTAGAGAGACCCTTGCAGAGAAGGGCGTAATTTTCTGCTCAATATCTGAGGCTATTAAAGAGTATCCCGATTTGGTAAGGAAATATCTTGCCAGCGTGGTGCCAATTGGGGACAATTTCTTCTCTGCGCTAAATTCGGCTGTCTTCAGCGACGGCTCTTTCTGCTATATTCCAAAGGGAGTGAGATGTCCTATGGAGCTCTCCAGCTACTTCAGGATAAATGCAAAGGGCACGGGCCAGTTTGAGCGCACTCTGATTGTGGCAGAAGAGGGTTCCTATGTGAGCTACCTGGAGGGCTGTACGGCTCCTCAGCGCAGCGAGAGTCAGCTGCACGCCGCAATTGTGGAGATTGTGGTAATGAAGGATGCGGAGGTTAAATACTCTACCGTGCAGAACTGGTACCCGGGCGACAAAGAGGGCAGAGGCGGCATATATAACTTTGTAACCAAGAGAGGAATATGCAAGGGAGAGAACTCCAAACTCTTCTGGGCTCAGGTGGAGACAGGTTCTGCCATTACCTGGAAATATCCGAGTACAATACTTAAGGGAGACAACTCCCTCTCCGAGTTCTACTCTGTGGCTGTAACAAACAACTATCAGCAGGCCGATACCGGAACAAAGATGATTCATATTGGCAAGAATACCCGCAGCCGCATTGTAAGCAAGGGTATCTCTGCAGGTCACAGCGAGAACAGTTACAGGGGTCTGGTAAAGATTATGCCGGGAGCGGAGAATGCCAGAAACCATTCGCAGTGCGACAGCCTTCTGCTTGGCGACAAATGCGGTGCCCATACTTTCCCGTATATAGAGAGTCAGAACCAGAGCGCTGTTGTGGAGCACGAGGCCACCACATCCAAGATAGGAGAGGACCAGCTCTTCTACTGCCGTCAGCGCGGAATAAAGGAGGAGGATGCTGTGGGGCTTATTGTAAACGGCTATGCCAAAGAGGTGCTCAATCAGCTGCCTATGGAGTTTGCGGTTGAGGCCCAGAAATTGCTGCAGGTCTCTCTGGAGGGTTCTGTAGGTTAATAATTATGTTTTAAAGAATGGAGTGGATTAATTATACACTATTTACATTGGGCGGAGACAAGCCGGTGCTCCTAATAGACCTGCTCTCATCTCTGTTGGGTCTTACCTGCGTCTTTTTGGCGGGAAGGAACAACAAATACAACTTTTGGGTGGGCTACCTCTATACGGCGGCGCTCTTCCTGCTCTTTTGGAACAAGAACCTATATGCCAACCTTATATTGCAGCCCATATCGTTGGGAATAAATATTCTTGGACAATATAGATGGAGCCATCCCAAAGAGGAGGAGAGGGTTGAGAGCGACGGCTCTCTTAAGGTCTCGATGCTTGGCTGGAGAGGCAGGGTTTTTGCCGTAGTGGCGGTGTTGGCCTTAGGCGGAGTATGGGGCTGGCTGCTTAAGATGCTTGGAACAGCGTGGTTCCCGGGAACATTCCCTGCAGACCCTGTGCCATATCTGGATGCTTGCCTTACAATGCTTATCCTTATAGCGCAATTCCTCTCTGCCCTTAAGAAGTGGGATTGCTGGATAGCGTGGCTCTTTGTAAATATCTTCCAGATAATATTACATCTCTCTGTAGGACATATATTTATGCCTATTGTAAGCGGCCTCTACCTTATTAACGGAGTTGTGTCGCTGCTCAATTGGTACAAACTTTATAAAAAGTAACGGACAAGAATAGTATGGCAACACTTTTAGATATAAAGAATCTGCATGCGCAGATAAATGGAAAAGAGATACTTAAAGGCATAAACCTTACAATACAGGAGGGTGAGGTGCATGCTGTAATGGGGCCTAACGGAGCGGGCAAGAGCACGCTCTCTGCGGTGCTCTCAGGAAATCCCAACTACGAGGTAACGGAGGGGAGCATAACCTTTATGGGGCAGAACTTTTTGGAGCTCTCTCCGGAGGAGCGCTCTTGGGCAGGGCTCTTCCTCAGTTTCCAGTACCCTATAGAGATACCGGGAGTAACCATAGCCAACTTTATGAAGACAGCCATAAATGAGCACAGAAAGGCCAAGGGACTGGAGCCGCTTAAGGCAGCCGAGTACCTTAAGATGATGAAGGAGAAGATGGCTCTTGTGGAGATGGACCCTGCCTTTGCTTCCAGAGGGGTGAATGTGGGATTCTCCGGTGGAGAGAAGAAGCGTAACGAGATTTTCCAGATGGCTATGCTTGCCCCAAAACTTGCAATTCTGGATGAGACAGACAGCGGCCTGGATGTGGATGCGTTGCGCATTGTGGCATCGGGAGTAAACAAAATGAAGAGCAGTGAGACCTCCTCAATAGTTATTACGCACTACCAGAGGCTTTTGGATTACATTGTTCCCGATTTTATCCACGTGCTTTACAAGGGGCGCATAATAAAGAGCGCGGGCAAGGAGCTTGCGCTGGAGGTTGAGGAGAGAGGCTATGACTGGCTCATCCGCGATGAGATTTAATGCAGGGAGTTAGTGCAGGTATTTAATGCAGGTATTTAATGCAGGCAGAATGGAGAAGAAGATTATAGAAAATATTGCGGCGGGGCACTGCAGGATTGCTTTTGGCAAAAATGAGGTGCAGGAGAAACTGCTGCGTCTGGATAGTGCAGCTATTGCGGGCAGTGCGGGTGCCGGCGAGTGCTCTGGTGCTGGTGCCGGTGAATGCAGTGCGGCAGAGGCAAGAGTGGAGATTTTGTGCGGGGAGGGGTCGCAGGCGCACCTCCTTTTTGAGTTGGGCGCAAAGTCCGAGTTGGGCAAAGAGGCTGCGTTGGGCGCGCAGAGGGGCGCTCCAAAGACAAGAATGGAGGTAAAGATGGAGAGAGGGGCTCTCTTAAGGCTGGATGTGGTGCAGGAGACCTCTTTGCACCTTGTGGTTCATCTGGAGGGTGACTCCACACTATACTTTGGCTCTTTCTCTGTAGGGGGCTCTCTTATTGAGAATGATTATGAGATAGATTTTGATGCTCCTCATTCAGAGGCGCATCTGGGTGGAGTCTATATAACAAGTGGCACAGAGCGCTTCTCCACCAATGTAAATGTAAACCACAACCACGGAGATACATTAAGCAACCAGCTCTTCAAGGGGATATTGTCCGGCAGTTCTGTAGCGCGCTTCCAGGGACGCATAACCGTTCTTAAGGATGCGCAGAAGACAAAGGCCTATCAGGCCAACAACAATTTGCTGATCTCTCCCGATGCGCGCGCCTATACAAGACCGCATCTGGTTATCAATGCAGATGATGTGCAGTGCTCGCACGGCGCAACGGTGGGGAGTCTCAGCCAGGACGAGCTCTTTTATATGCGCTCCCGAGGCATATCGCTGCAGGAGGCGCAGCTGCTGCAACAGCAGGCCTTTGTGCACGAGGTAACGGACCGTCTGCTTACTGCAGAATCGCAGGAAATAATTCTGCCTTTGCTGGAGGATGCCCTGCGTAACAGGCTCTAGCGGGTTGTTATTTTCTTGTTGATAACTATTAAAACAAGGGGCCACAAGTAGGCCTCTTGTTTTTTTAACTTGCGTTTCAAATTCACAATAAGATAGCGGATAATTATGAAGAAAATTACCTTTCAAGAGGCTCTGAAAGAGAGTGTTAAATATTTTAAAGGGGATGAGCTGGCAGCATCTGTATGGGTAAACAAATATGCTATGAAGGATTCATACGGCAACCTGTACGAGAAGTCCCCGGTTGATATGCATTGGCGCCTTGCCAACAAGTTTGCAGAGATTGAGCAGAAATATCCTAACCCTATGAGCAAGGAGGAGATATTTGCTCTCTTGGATGGGTTTAAATATGTTATTCCGCAGGGAGGCCCAATGACCGGAATAGGCAATGATTATCAGGTTGCCTCTCTCTCCAACTGCTTTGTTATAGGACACGACCGTCCTGCAGATTCCTATGGCGGAATTATGAAGATGGATGAGGAGCAGGTGCAGCTTATGAAGCGTCGCGGCGGCGTGGGACACGACCTCTCCCATATCCGTCCTGCCGGCACACCGGTGCTTAACAGCGCTCTTACCTCTACCGGCCTTGTGCCATTTATGGAGCGTTACTCCAACTCTACCAGAGAGGTGGCTCAGGATGGCAGACGCGGTGCGCTTATGCTCTCTGTCTCCATTAAGCATCCCGATGCAGAGTCTTTCATAGATGCCAAGATGCAGCAGGGCAAGGTTACCGGTGCCAATGTCTCTGTGAAGATAGATGATGAGTTTATGAGGGATGCCATTGCCGGCAAGGAGTATACACAGCAGTACCCTATAGACTCCAAGACTCCTGTTATTGTGAAGAAGATTAATGCGCAGCAGTTGTGGAAGAAGATTGTGCACAATGCGTGGAAGTCCGCGGAGCCAGGCATACTCTTCTGGGATACCGTTTTGCGTGAGTCTGTGGCCGATTGCTATGCAGACTTGGGATATCGCACCGTAAGTACCAACCCTTGCGGAGAGATTCCGCTCTGCCCATACGACTCCTGCCGTCTTATTGCCATTAACCTCTACTCTTACGTGGAGAATCCCTTCACCTTTGCTGCAACGTTCAATATGGATCTCTTCAAGAAGCACGTGCGTATGGCAATGAGGCTTATGGACGATCTTATAGACCTGGAGATGGAGAAGATTGCCGCAATCCTTAAGAAGATTGAGAGCGACCCTGAGGATGACGAGGTTAAGAGAACAGAGTATAACCTCTGGAAGAAGATAGAGAAGAAATCGCTTGGCGCAAGACGTACCGGTCTGGGCATTACTGCAGAGGGCGATATGCTTGCTGCTCTGGGTATAAGATATGGTTCGGATGAGGCTATCAACTTTGCAGTTGAGGTGCAGAAGACACTTGCTGTAGAGGCCTACAGAACATCTGTGGAGATGGCAAAGGAGCGTGGCGCATTCCCTATTTATGATGCTCAAAGAGAGGTTGGCAATCCTATGATAGAGCGAATAAAGGCTGCAGATCCCGCACTTTACGAGGATATGGTAAAGTATGGCAGAAGAAATGTCTCTATGCTAACAATTGCCCCTACAGGCACCACAAGTCTTATGACGCAGACAACATCGGGAATAGAGCCTGTCTTCCTCCCATATTATGTGAGAAGAAGGAAGGTTAATCCTAATGACCAGAATGTGAATATTACCTTTACAGATGATGTGGGCGATTGCTGGGAGGAGTATTATGTCTTCCACCACAAATTCCTGGATTGGTGTCAGGTTCAGGGCCTGAGCAAGGAGGAGGTTGTGAAGATGCCGGTGGAGAAGGTGGATGAGCTTGTCTCCAAGTCGCCGTACTACAAGGCCTCTTCTGCAGATATTGATTGGGTAGCCAAGGTTAAGATGCAGGGCTCTATTCAGAAGTGGGTGGACCACTCTATAAGCGTTACCGTAAATCTTCCTAACTCTGTTACGGAGGAGCTTGTGGCAGAGGTTTATAAGACTGCTTGGGAGTGCGGATGCAAGGGTGTTACTGTTTATAGAGACGGCAGCCGTGCCGGTGTGCTTGTTTCCAAGAAGGAGGAGCCTAAGGAGGTTCTGAGGCCAAAGAAGCGTCCTGCTTCTCTGGAGGCTGATGTGGTAAGGTTTATGAATGGCAAGGAGCATTGGATTGCGCTTGTTGGCAAGATAAACAACCAGCCTTATGAAATCTTTACCGGTCTTGCAGACGAGGATACAAGATATATTCCTAAGAGTGTTACAAAGGGCTTTATTGTAAAGCAGAAGGATGTGAATACAGGCGCAAGCCGTTACGACTTCCACTATGTGGACAAGTATGGATATACCAATATTGTTGGCGGTATTTCGCATATGTTCAACAAGGAGTATTGGAACTATGCAAAACTTATCTCCGGCGTCCTCAGAAACGGTATGCCTGTTGTAGATGTGCTAAACCTCATTAATGGTCTGCAGCTGGATAGCGAGACAATCAATACCTGGAAGAATGGAGTGGAGAGGGCGCTCAAACGCTACATTCCGGATGGCACAAAGGACGATACCGGCAAGGTCTGCTCTAAGTGCGGTTCCAACGAGCTGGTTTATCAAGAGGGTTGTCTTGTCTGCAAGAGCTGCGGCTACTCCAAGTGCGGTTGATGCAGTAGAGGAGTTGTTGATATGATAGTCTATCCTAATGCAAAGATAAATTTGGGCTTGCGGGTGCTCCGCAAGCGTACAGACGGTTTTCACGAGTTGGAAACCGTTTTTTATCCAGTTCCCCTCTCAGATATATTGGAGATTGTACCTTCCAGGGAGGGCAGGATCTCCTTTAAGCTCTACGGAATGGAGTTGGCAGGCAATCCTATGGATAACCTCTGCGTGCGGGCAGCCAGGTTGCTTATGGAGGAGTATGAGATTCCGCCGGTAGAGATTTACCTGCACAAGCGCATTCCTGCCGGAGCCGGGCTTGGCGGCGGATCGGCTGATGCTGCCTTTACCTTAAGGGCGCTGAATGAACTCTTTGCGCTTGGTCTTAATGATGAGACTCTTGCCACTTTGGCAGCCCGACTGGGAAGCGACACGGCCTTCTTCATCTATAACAGACCTATGCTTGGAGGAGGGCGTGGAGAGATTCTCTCTCCTGTAGAGATACCCTCTCTGCAGGAGTATGAGATAAGGGTGGTTACACCGCCCCTCTTTGTCTCTACGGCAGATGCCTTTAAAGGTATTCTGCCCAGGGAGAGGTGGGAACCCTCTCTCTTTGAACCAGGAGCGGAGATGGGCTTGGAACAGCTGCTCAACCTGCCGGTAGAGGAGTGGAGAGGGCGCCTTGTAAATGACTTTGAGCGCACGATCTTTGCCAAATATCCGCAGCTGGCAGATTATAAGAGAGAGTTATATGAGCAGGGCGCGCTTTATGCCTCTATGAGCGGCAGCGGCTCTGCCCTCTTTGGCATCTGGAGAAGAGAGTGAGATTTAACAATTTGTGCCAATATGGAAAATAATAGTGCTAAATCAGAGGTTTGTGCCAACAGGGAGATAGAGAGAAAGTTTCTGGTAAGGGGGCCTTTCAAGGAGTTTGCAACCTCCTCTTCTGCAATATGGCAGGGTTATATAGCCATCTCCAAAGGCAGAACCGTGCGGGTGCGCATAAGGGATAACAAGGCTTTTCTTACAATAAAGGGCCCCTCAGAGAGCGGAGGGTTGAGCCGCTTTGAGTGGGAGAGGGAGATCTCTCTGGAGGATGCTGCCGCGCTGCGTACAATTGCCCTCCCCGGCGGCATAGAGAAGAGACGCTACATTGTGCCCTTTGGGGGGCATATCTTTGAGGTAGATGAGTTCTTTGGAGCCAACGCAGGCCTTATTCTGGCAGAGGTTGAACTGCAGAGCGAGAATGAGAGCTTTGAGAGGCCGGAGTGGCTGGGGGAGGAGGGTACAGGCAATCCAAGATACTACAACTCCTTCCTTAGCGGCAATCGGGATATAAGATAACCTGCTGCAAGCACTCCTGCAACAATGTAGAGCAAATCTTGCGGCACTATCTCCACCGGGTAGTGGTCTATTATGAAGTTGCCCGGCAGCTTTATTATTTGAAAATGGTATTGCAGCAGAGAGAGCCCCACGCCAAGCGCTGTCCCGATAAGTGTGCCCAGGGCAGAGATAAGGAATCCCTGCAGCATAAAGACCCTCTTTATAAGAGGCTCCCTTGCTCCCATACTTCTCAAAATCTCTATATCTCCGCGCTTATCTATAATGAGCAGGCTTATGGAGCCAAAGATGTTGAACGATACTATTATAATTACAAAGAGCAGAATAAGATAGACAGCAATCTTCTCAGAGCGCATCATCTTATACATTGTGCTATTCTGCATATAGCGGTCCTTTACAACAAACTCCTTCCCAAGGGCCTCCCTCAGCCTCTTAGTAAGAGAGTTGGAGGGAGCCTCCTCCTCCCTTCCTGCGGGGCCATAGAGATAGAGCGCACTAACCTCATTCTCTTTAAATTGCAAGAGCTGACGCGCCCTTCCTATGCCAATATAAACAAGGCCGTTGTCAAAACTCTTCTCAAGTTGTATTGTTCCCGACGGGTGCGCTTTAAGTATAGATAGCAGTTCTTGCATATTGCTGGCTGCTGCGTAGGCTGTGGCTGCTGTTGCGGCTGTTGTGCTGGCTGCTGTGCTAGCTTTTGTGCTGGCTGCTGCGGGGTTGCGCCTCATTTTGGGATAATAGAGCATAAGCGGCGTTGTAAACCTGCAGCGGATTCCAAGCGTTATGGCAAGTTTGGAGCTTACAATGGCGCCGTTAATCTCGCCCAGGCCTGTGCTGAAACTGCCATCCACAATATAATCGGCGAGTCTGCTTCTCTGCAAAAAGAGCGAATCAACCCCGCAGAGCGTTGCCACAGACTGCGACCCGTTATAAGTGCAAAAGATATTATCCTGCACAAGAGGGGCAATTGCCAGAGTGCTCTCCTGCTCTCTTATCTTCCCGATAAGCGCCTCATCTGCCGTGAAGCTCTTGCCCTTGGCGGCCTCTATAATATAGTTGGGAGAGTAGGAGTTGTAGAGAGATTTTATAAGATTGTCGAAGCCGTTGTAGACAGACAAAATCACCACCAGCACCATACATCCCAATGCTATTCCTATGGCGCTGATGGTGGAGATTATGTTAATCACATTGTGTGATTTCTTTGCAAAGAGGTATCTCCAGGCTATGTGAAAGAGAAATCTCAAGAGTTTTTAAGCAGTTGGTCTATATGCTCCGCATAGTCCAGAGAGGTATCCAGGGTGAAGGCTATCTCGGGCACAATCCTTAGCTGTTTTGCTACAATGCGGCCCAACTCGCCTCTAATCTGCCTGGTCTGAGCCTCAAGCATCTCCATAACCTTGCCACTCTTTTCTGAGGGGAAGATGCTCACAAAGACCTTGGCAAAGGAGAGATCGGGACTCACCCTAACCTCACTTACCGTTACCATAGCGCCGTCGTAGGCAGCCATACCTTTGCTTCTGATTATCTCTGCTATATGGCGCTGCAACTCTCTGGCAACCTTCTGCGGCCTGTTACTGTTACTATTCATACTTTAATATAAAATATTGCTTCTTACCCTTCTGTACAAGGATATACTTTCCATTAATGAGCAGCTCTGCGCCCAGAGTGCCGTTAATATCTGTAAACTTCTCCTTGTTAATGCTAAGGCCGTTGGCCTGCACCATCTTTCTTGCCTCTCCCTTGGATGCAAAGACCTTGGACTCAACTGCAAGAATATCCAGAATATTGCCGCCCAGTTTATCCTTTGAGAGGTTGAACTGAGGCACACCGTCAAAGACTGCCAGGAAGGTCTTCTCATCCAATCTCTTCAGTGCCTCTGAGGTTGCGTTGCCAAAGAGAATGCCGGAGGCCTCCACAGCTTTGTTGTACTCTTGCTCGCCGTGAACCATAATGGTAATCTCCTTTGCAAGCAATTTCTGGAGAGACCTAAGGTGAGGAGCCTGCTGATGCTCTGCAACGGCTGCGTCAATCACCTCCTTAGAGAGCATTGTAAATATCTTAATATACTTCTCCGCATCCTCGTCGCTTACATTTAGCCAGAACTGATAGAAGGTGTAAGGCGATGTGTAATCTGCATTCAACCAGATATTTCCCTTCTCTGTCTTGCCAAACTTCTTGCCGTCTGCCTTGGTTATGAGCGGGCAGGTAAGAGCGTAGGCCTCGCCGCCCAACTTCCTGCGGATAAGCTCGGTGCCGGTAGTAATATTACCCCATTGGTCGCTGCCGCCCATCTGAAGTTTGCAGTTCATCTCCTGATAAAGATGGAAGAAGTCATATCCCTGCACAAGCTGGTAGGAGAACTCGGTAAAGGACATACCCTCTCTGCTCTCATTATTGAGACGCTGCTTTACGGAGTCCTTGCTCATCATATAATTTACGGTAATATGCTTTCCTATATCTCTAATAAACTCCAGGAAAGAGAAGTTCTTCATCCAATCATAATTGTTCACAAGCAAAGCGGCATTAGGCTCGCCGGAATCAAAATCCAGAAACTTTGCCAGCTGGGCCTTAATTCCCTCCTGGTTATGCCTCAAAGTCTCCTCATCCAAGAGTTTGCGCTCCTGACTCTTCATAGAAGGGTCGCCAATCATACCGGTTGCTCCGCCCACAAGCGCAATAGGCTTATGCCCGCAGGCCTGAAAATGCTTAAGCATCATAATACCCACCAGGTGACCTATATGCAACGAATCCGCAGTAGGGTCAATCCCCACATAAGCAGATGTGCGCTCCTTCATAAGCTGCTCCTCCGTCCCCGGCATAAAAGTGTGGATCATACCTCTCCACTTAAGTTCCTCAACAAAATTCTTCATCTATATATAATCAACAAATAATTATCTCTTATCTATCTCTTTTTATCTCTCCAAGCTGTTTATCTCTCCCAGTGTTTTTCTCTCCAAGCTGTGCAGTTTGGGCACTCTCCCCCAAATCTTTAGTTGCGGCGGCCGGCCACCGGTTGTTTCTGCTCCGGCAGCTCAGCTGCTCTGGCTGCACGGCTGCTCAGCTGCTCTGGCTGCTCAGTTGCCTGCCCGCTCTGGCTGCTCCGGCTGCCTGCCTTCATTCCGTACGCAAAGGTAAAAAAATTAATCTTAACCCACTATATCTTATTCATCTGGAAGGATAGGTGCATGTTCTTCTCAGATGCTGCTTTTCCTTCTCGCATGCTTTTTCCCCTCTTCCCGATGGATCTCCCTGGCAGCAGCATCTCTGCCACGGCGCAGCCTCTCTGCAGTCGCTCCGCCACGGCGCCCCGGCCAGCAACAAACCTCATCCGGCGGAGAAGAGTACTCCGGTTT
>SAMEA3663128__coassemble_232_pt1 | contig 12829 bp, 9 predicted proteins | sample SAMEA3663128__metabat2_high_PE_017 | metagenome-assembled genome bin SAMEA3663128 (sample SAMEA3663128) | pig gut metagenome | biome: pig gut; feature: pig-associated habitat; material: faeces | place: Denmark | collected 2012
TGATAAAAAATTAAATTCACCTATGCCTTAAGCCTAACCCTTACAGCATTGGCGTGAGCCTCAAGCCCCTCCGCCTCTGCCATAGTAACAATTGTATCTGCCAGCAGGCGCAATCCCTCCGGAGAGAGATCCTGCAGGGTGACCTTCCTGCAAAAGCTGTCAAGATTTACTCCGCTGCAGGATTTTGCCCATCCCGATGTTGGCAGAGTATGATTTGTTCCCGATGCATAATCCCCCGCGCTCTCAGGCGACCAGTTGCCAATAAAGATGCTGCCTGCAGCCGTAATCTCATCCGCCACATCATAAGGATTCTCCATAGAGATAATCAGATGCTCTGCAGCGTAGAGATTTGCAAAGGCTATAATACTCTTCCTCTGCTCCTCTGCTGATACGCCCTCAAAAACAACAATGCGGCTGCCCTCAAGCGCTTTTGATATAGTCTCGTTGCGGGGCATAGAGGCCCTCTGACTCTCTATCTCTGCCAAGACCTGCTCTGCAAAACTTTGACTGCCGCAGACTAAAATTGCCTGACTGTCTGCCCCGTGCTCTGCCTGCGAGAGCAAATCTGCCGCAACAAAGGCAGGATTTGCGATGCTGTCTGCCAAAACCATCACCTCGGAGGGGCCGGCAGGCATATCAATAGAGACCACCTTCCCGCCAACATACTGCTTTGCCGCAGTCACATACCTGTTGCCGGGACCAAAAATCTTATCCACTGCCGGAATGCTCTCCGTACCATAGGCCATAGCTGCAATTGCACTTGCTCCGCCAACCTTAAAGATGGTATCCACACCGCAATAATGCGCAGCCCAAAGAGTCTGCGGATTGGCCCTACCCTCCGCATTTGTCGGCGTACACATAACAATTCTGCGGCAACCTGCAACCTTGGCAGGAATGGCAAGCATAAGCACAGTGGAGAAGAGCGGAGCGCTGCCGCCAGGAATATATATACCCACGCGCTCAATAGGAAGGGAGCGCTGCATACAGCAGACACCCGGAGCAGTCTCCACCTTAATCTCCTCAAAGCGCTGCGCCTTATGAAACTTCTCTATATTTGCAGCAGCCACCCTTATGGCCTCCTTAACAGAATCGGGAACCAACCTCTCACACTCCTCCAGCTCCTCCCGGGTAACGGCAAAAGAGGTCTCCGCAGGCAGAGCCTCAAGCCCTGCTATCTCTGCCTCAACAGCCAGAATCGCCCTATCTCCGCCATCTCTAACCCGTTCCACAATAGAGCGCGCACGCTGCTCAATAACCTCCCCAGAGTCTGTAACTCTAGAGCACAACTCTTTCCAAGAATCCCTCTGCGGATTAACTGCCACCTTCATAATTACGCACTTAATTATAATGAGAACTACTTTATTATCTTATCTACAGAGAGCACCAGAATACCCTCTGCCCCTATGGCCTTCAACTGCTTTATCTTCTCCCACATATCTCCCGATTTAACCACAGAGTGCATAGAGCACCAGCCCTTTGCCGCCAGCGGCATAATTGTGGGACTTCTCATTGAAGGCAAAATTCTTATAGCCTCCTCTGTTGCCTCTTCCGGCAAATTCATAAGCAGATATTTGAGATCCTTGCTCTCCTCAACAGCTTCGAAGCGGAAGAGCATCTCCTCCAGCAGAGAGGCCTTCTCCGCATTCTCCTTCAGGCCCGGAACTCCAATCAGCACAGCCTCGGAGAAGAAGACCTTCTCCACCTCCTTAAGACCATTGGAGATAAGTGTGCCTCCGGTAGAGACAATATCAAATATAACATCTGCCATTCCTGCAGCAGGCGCCATCTCCACGGAACCTGCCATAAAGACAATCTTGGCTTCAACTCCATTGCTCTCCAAAAAACGTTTAAGGATAGCAGGATAAGAGGTTGCTATACGCTTGCCGTTAAGGTCTGCAGGAGAACTATACTCCATAGCCTTTGGCACTGCAATGGAGATTCTGCAATTGCCAAATCCCAACCTCTTTACAATATCCACCTTGCTGCCTCTCTCCTCCAACTCGTTCAGACCCACAATACCAAGATCTGCAACTCCCGTAGCAACTGCCTCCGGAATATCATCATCTCTAAGATAGAGCAGTTCTATTGGAAAATTCTTTGCAGGCAGCAGCAACTTGCGCTTGTTCTCATCTATGTTTATATCAGACTCTCTCAGAAGATTTACACTCTCCTCGTTCAGTCTGCCCTTTGTTTGAATTGCAATTCGTAACATATTTCAACTATTAATGATTATCATAAAAAATAAGGGCCCGCCTCAATTGGGCAGACCCTCATATATTATTGTAATAACTTTATACACATATAATTAGCCTGCCCTACCCTTTAGAGATATGGTGGTGCAAATGGACCAGGATAACTGAATGTGCAATTGTCATAATTGGTTTCTATCTTCAAATACGGTGCAAATATATAACAAATCTTAATATTCTATACTCCTCAATTTAAAAAAATCACTCTATTTGATCTCAACTTCTGGAGTGGTAGATGTAAACTCCTTCTTAAGGAATTCTTCTGCAATCGGAAGGTGCTCGGGACGGCCCACGTCAATGAGTGTGAGGTTGGGGTCTATGTAGCCCTTAATTTGGTATCGGGAGGCGTTGGCAAGGTAGAAATCCACTATCGGGAAGCGCTCCGGCCACTCCTGCATAAGTTGGAAGACAGCAGGAGATATTATATGTGTGCCCGCAAAGGCATATCTCTTAAGCGAGCGGCTCTCCAAAAACTCATCTATTCTCTCTTGCAGCAATGGCGCCCCTACAGCAGGTATAGCAAGGTGTGCTGCAAACTCCTCCTTGAGTTGCTCATAAGGGCTCTTGAAGAGACCACTCTCCATATTAACCCAGCCGCAGAGGAGGTTATTGCTGTCAAATACAAAGTAGCGGCTTGTTTTGCGGCTGCTTACCAGCAAGGTTGCAAGCGGAGGGGTTGCCGCATCTTTATGCGCCTCCATAAAGGCCTGCAGATTAAGGTTGGAGAGAATATCCACATTATGCGCAAGGAAGGGCTCCCCATTATCCAGGAACTTTGCAGCGTGCTTTATGCCTCCGCCTGTTTCCAGCGGCTGACTCTCTTCCAAAGAGATGGAGATATTTGCGCCAAAGTCATTATTGTGCAGATACTCAATCACTTTATCTGCAAAATGATGCACATTTACCACAATCTCCGTAAATCCTGCGCTCATAAGTTTTGCTATAAGATGCCCTAGCAGAGGCTTGCCGCCCACCTCTACAAGCGCCTTTGGAATAGTCTCCGTTATGGGCTTTAGCCTAGTGCCCAGCCCTGCGGCAAAAATCAATGCCCTCATAAAGCCTCAACTTCTAAAATATCTGCTCTATATCCTGCTCCCTATGATAAAGAATCACCTTAACATTAAACTTTTGCGCAATGTGCTCCGCCAGGTGCTGCGCGCAATAGACAGATCGGTGCTGCCCTCCCGTGCAACCGAAGGAGAACATAAGATTTGTAAACTTGCGCTGTATGTAGCGCTGCACGTGAGCATCCGCAAGGGCATATACATTATCCAAAAACTTAAGCACTCCGCCATCTGCCTCAAGAAAATCCACAACCTCCTTATCCGTGCCAATAAAGTGCTTGTAGTGGTCATATTTGCCTGGGTTCTCAATTGCCCTGCAATCAAATACATAGCCTCCTCCATTTCCCGATGTGTCCGAAGGGATGCCCTTCTTGTAGGCAAATGAGAAGATTCTTACCTCCAGCTGGCGCTCCTTTGCAATATCATTAAACTGGCGCATATTGGTAAGCTCTGTAAGCAATTCCTGCAGGTACGGATACTCATAGAAAGGCTTGCTCTTTATAAGCTTGCGCAGATTGTCTATTGCAAATGGCACACTCTGCAGAAAATGAGGCTTCTTCTCAAAATAGCCGCGGAATCCGTATGCGCCAAGCACCTGCATTGTGCGGAAGAGGACAAAGTGGCGCAGCTTGTCATAAAAGAGCCCATCCTCTATGCTTATATAGTTCTTTAGCTCTTCCCGATATGTCTCTATAAGCACCCTCTTAAGCTCCTCCGAGTAGTTTGCCTTTGCCTGCCACACAAAAGAGGCAAGGTCGTAATAGATTGGCCCCTTTCTGCCGCCCTGAAAATCTATGAAATAGGGCGCTCCATTATAAATCATCACATTCCTGGCCTGGAAATCTCTGTAGAGGAAGGTCTCCGAGCGGCTCTCCTCCAACAGGTTGGCAGAGAGTTTCTGAAAATCATCGTGCAATTTTATCTCACTGAATTCCAACCCTGTAGCCTTAAGGAAACAATACTTGAAATAGTTAAGGTCAAAAGAGACCATACGCTCATCAAAAGAGGGCTGAGGGAAACAGATGGAGTAGTCCAGCCCCTCTCCTCCAACAAACTGCAAGTGCGGCAGCTCCTTTATGGCGCTTTTTAGCAATTCCACCTCCTCTGCCGAGTAGCTGCCTGCCTCTCTTCCCTTTGCAACAGCATTGAAGAGAGTTAAATCTCCAAGGTCCTGCTGAAGATAGAAACGCTTGTCTTCACTTACTGCATACACCTCCGGAACATTCAGTCCCTTTCTCTTAAAGTCCCTGTCTATCTCTATAAATGCAATATTCTCATCTACAGATGTTCCTGCAGCTCCAATCAGAGAGGTCTCTCCGCTCTTAACCCTAAAATAGCGTCTGTTGCTTCCGCTGGATGGCAACTCCTCTATACTCTCCGGCCTCTCTCCGGTATATTTAAAAAATAGATCTGCTATCTGTTTCATTACGCTAAATTTCTTCATCTACAAAGATAATGCTTTTCCAATAACTGAAAATCACTACCTTTGTATATTTATAAAAAAGTTGTCATGAACCTGAAAACAAGTTACTGTTCCGACAAATATCAATATACAATGGGCAAATCCTTCTACGATTATGGCATGAAGGATAAGATTTCCGTCTTCAACCTCTTCTTCAGAAAGGCACCGGACAACAACAACTGGTCTGTGGTCTCCGGAGTGCAGGAGGTTTTGGAGATGATAGAGTCGCTTGGAAGCGAGCCGGAGAGCTTCTATGAGAAATTTATTCCGGGAGAGGAGTATCGGGAGTTCCGCAAATACCTCAGCACAATGAAATTCACCGGCAATGTCTATGCTATGAGGGAGGGCGAGATTGCCTTTCCAAAGGAGCCTATCATTACTGTGGAGGCCCCAATCATTGAGGCGCAGGTGCTGGAGACTCCAATGCTCTGCATAATGAACCATCAGATGGCAATTGCCACAAAGGCCAGCAGGGTAACAAGGAGCACCTCCAAACCTGTAAGCGAGTTTGGCTCCAGAAGGGCGCACGGACCTTGGGCTGCCACAATGGGCGGCAAGGCTGCTGTGATTGGCGGCTGCGCAAATACCTCCAATATCCTTACCGCAGCAATGTTCAACACCACCTGCACCGGTACAATGGCCCATAGCTATGTAACCTCCTTCGGCTGCTCCATCAATGGGGAGAGGGAGGCCTTCAAAACCTATATCTCTACCCACAAGGGAGAGCCTATGATTCTGCTTATAGATACTTACGACACCCTCAACTGCGGACTTCCAAATGCAATTGCAGCGTTTAAGGAGTGCGGCGTAGATGACAACTATCCACAGGGCTACGGCATAAGGCTGGATAGCGGAGACCTTGCATATCTAAGCAGGCAGTGCCGCAGCATACTGGACCAGAACGGCCTCAAAAAGTGCAAAATCTTTGCAACAAACTCCCTGGATGAGTACCTCATTACAGAACTGGAGCGGCAGGATGCGCAGATAGACTCTTACGGAGTGGGCGATGCAATTGCAACCAGCAAGCACAATCCTTGCTTTGGAAATGTTTACAAGCTGGTTCAGATAGATGGAGAGCCGGTGCTCAAGAGGTCGGAAGATAAGGTAAAACTCATAAACCCAGGCTTCCAGATAACCTACAGAATAATCTACAAAGATGCGTTTGAAGCAGATGTAACCTGCCTTAGGGGAGATGCAACCAGCAGACGCATAGAGAATTGCGAGGAGCTCTACCTGCAGGACGAGTACGACGAAACAAAGAACCGCACCTATCCTGCCGGCAGCTACAAATGGAAGATTCTGCAGGAGGAGGTTATGAAGGAGGGCAAGATTATTGCAGAGGAGAGAACTTTGGAGCAAAAGAGGGCATACTATTTTGAGAACCTCTACAGCTTTAACGAGACAGAGAGGAGAATAATAAATCCGCACTACTATAAGGTGGATATCTCAGACGAGCTCTATGACCTTAAGCTCAATCTAATAAACAAGATAATCGGAGAGATTAAAGAACTAAAAAGAAGATAAATATGCTTAAAAAGAGAACCACCCACATAATTGTGGATATGCTTTACGATTTCATAGACGGCTCGCTTGCCTGCTCCAATGCGGAGGCTGCAGTGGAGAATGCGGTGAAATATATAAATGAGCATCCCGATGACAAAGTGCTCTATGTCTGCGATTCGCATCCTGCAGAGCACAGCTCCTTTAGGGATAATGGCGGGCAATGGCCTGCGCACTGCGTTGCGGGAACTCGCGGAGCGGCAATCCACAAGGCATTCTACCAGATTGAGAATCCAAAGAACAGACCCAACGAGGAGAACACTTTCCGCAAGGGCGAGAGCTTTAACGTAGAGCAGTATTCCGGTTATGCCGGCAAGAATGCAGAGAATGAGTATCTCTTTGAGTGCGCAACCAAGGAGGTAGTAATAAGCGGCATCGCAACAGAGTTTTGCGTAAAGAATACCGCTATGGAGTTCCTCAACGACAACTTTGACGTAACGGTGCTTAAGGATAACCTGGGCTATGTGGATGCCAAGGGGCACGAGAAGGCTCTTGAGGAGATGAAAGCGGCAGGAATTAAGATTTAATACCATATTACCATATGCAAAGAGGCAAGCACTACCGGTCATACTCTATTCTCTTAATCTCTCTCTTGCTGCTCATCAGCTCTGCAGGAGGGCGTCTCTGCGCCGCGGAGAGGCTGCTGGGCAAAGCAGATACAACGCAGCTTGGAACTGCGCAGGCAGATTCTACAGCGCAGGCGGGCGCCTCAGCATTGGCAGATTCCGCAGCACTGGCAGACTCCACAGCAGTTGCAGACTCTGCAGCAGTTGCTGATTCCACAGCGCTGCTTACCGGCAGGGAGCTGAAGAGATATGAGCGGGAGAAGAGGGCTGCTGCCAGAATGGCGGAGAAGTCCAGAAAGCTTGCCATAAAGGATAGCATATTCAACTATCGGGACAGCGTAATAAGGCATACTCCAAGGGTGCTCACCTCCAACATCTTTCCAAAGGAGGTGAAGTATCAGCGCATCTTCTCTTGGCAGACGGATACCCGTTTCAACAACTACAAGGTTGTTCCTATAGATAGCTCCTTCAACCAATACTATACAGAGAATCCCCTCTACAAGAATGATGTTGGAGGAGTCTCGCTGGGAGTTGAGGGAACGGCATCGGAATATTTCAACTTCTTCAAGCGGGAGGAGCTGCCGCTCTTTCCATTTATGAAGTGGAACCTTCCATATACCTATACTCCATCTACAATGCCATTCTACAATACCAAGACTCCCTACACAGAGCTGGCCTATTGGGGAACCCTCTTTGCAGACAGGCAGAAGGAGGAGACCAACATTAAGTTTCTGCATACGCAGAACCTCTCTCCCTCCCTTAACATAAGCATTCTGTACCAGAGGTTTGGAGGGGCAGGTATGCTCCAGAACGAGAAGAGCGACGACAGAACTCTTGCTCTTACCTTCAACTATATTGGAGACCGCTATTTAGCCCAAGGCGGCTATATCTACAACAAAGTGGAGAGAAAAGAGAATGGCGGCATTTCAGACCTCTTTATGTATAAGGATACCATTGTGGATGTTAGAACCATACCGGTCTATCTTTCAGATGCCTCCAGCATAATGAAGAGAAGCACCTTCTTTCTCTCTCACTCTCTGGGGGTGCCTCTGAACTTTTTGCGCAAAAGAGACAGTCTGGATTTTGGAGAGGGTACAATGGTCTGGTTCGGGCACTATGGGGAGTATACAACTTACAGCAGACATTACTACGATGCCATAAGTCTTTCGGATACACAGGCAAGGGAGTTATACCACAACAACTTCTTTATAAACCCCACCCAGAGCAACGAGACCTATAAGGTGGAGAGTTTCGACAACAGATTGTTTGTAAGGCTTCAGCCTTGGGCACCAGATGCCATTGTCTCCCAGATTAATGCAGGCATAGGGTATCAGATGGTGGGCTATCTCACCTTCCGGCCGGAGTTCTATATAAGCGGCAACAAATACAGGCACCAGAACAATCCCTATCTCCACTTTGGAGCATCGGGACTATTCAGAAAATATTTCAAATGGGATGCCATTGGAAAGTATAATATAGGAGGCTACTACAGCAATGATTTTGAGCTTGATGCAAATATACGGTTTTCGCTCTACCCTATTGAGGAGGGCGTTCATCTTGCAGGCAGGCTCTTTGTAAGCAGCATAACTTCCAATCCTTTCTTTTACAGTTACTTCTCCAACCACTATAAATGGGAGAACGATTTTGCCAAAGAGACTCAGACAAGGGTAGAGGCAAAACTCTCCATTCCGCGCTGGAAATTGGAGGGCTTCTTTGGATACGCTATGCTTAAGGATAGGGTATATATGGACCAGAGCGCCCAGCCACAGCAGAATGGAGATGCCGTGAATGTGGTTACAGCCTATGTTCAGAAGGATTTCAGATTGTGGCGACTCCATTTCAACAACAGGATTCTCTTCCAGAACTCTTCCAATCAGGAGATTCTTCCTCTGCCAAAGTTTGCGGTAAACCTCAGATATTTTCTGGAGTTTGATGTTGTGAAGAATGTAATGAAGGCTCAGTTGGGCGCAGACCTTACTCTGCACTCCAAGTACTATATGCCGGGGTATGACCCCGCTTTGGGAATGTTTTATAATCAGAGAGAGATGGAGGTGGGCGGCAGACCATATCTGGACCTCTTCCTTAACCTTCAGTGGAAGAGAGCCTGCATCTTTGTTAAGGGTGGGAACATTGGTCAGAACAGCCTCTCCAAGGAGTATTTCTCTGCATACAGATATACAAGGCCGCAGACTCACCTCAAGTTCGGGCTCTTTTGGCCATTCTATATTAAGTAAATTCAATGTTTAGTAAATGATTGTTAATGGGTGTTAACCTCCGCAAAGGGCAGATAAGAGTATTACTGGCACTTATAGTGCTTACAGCGCTCTCGTGTCTCTTCATAGAGAATGAGTATCGGGAGGAGAGCTCCTATCAGGCCATTGAGGAGGAGAATCTTAACTTTACCATACTTATTCAGGAGGGCGCCTCAAAGAGAGCAGGCGTTCGCTCGTCGCTTATCTATTACATACTGGACGATTTTGAGAAGAGGCACAACTGCAAGGTGAATCTCTCCATAAGGGAAGATGAGCCGGAGCGTTGGCAGGAACTTATGGAGGGTGAGGTAAACGCGCTCATTATCAACGGTCAAGAGGATACCGTGCCTGCTTACTTCCAGGAGAACGTTGTCTCCACCATTGCAATCAATGAAAATGAGGATCTCTTTGTGCTACCAAGAGAATCCTACACACTAATGCAATCTCTCAACTTCTGGATCTCCTATTATAAGCAGACTCCGGAATACAAGAGGTTAAGCCGCAGATACAAGGGCACCACCAAAGGCTTTGCGCCTGCCATCTCCCCCTACGACCCAATTATCCGCAAGTACAGCAAAGAGCTTGGTTGGGACTGGAGACTGCTTGCGGCGCTCATCTACACAGAGTCCAAGTTTCAGGGGGGAGTGAGTTCCTCCCGAGGTGCCATTGGCCTTATGCAGATTAAGGAGCACATAGCAAAAGAGTTTGGCATAGATGACATATATGAACCGGAGAATAATATAAAAGCAGGAGTGCTCTATATCAAGCGGCTTATGAAGATGTACAGGAGAATGGGCGTGGACAGCACAAATGTTGTCCCGATAACGCTTGCTGCCTATAACTGCGGAGAGGGACGTATGGAGGACTGTATGAATGTTGCGCGCACGGAGGGCAAGGACCCCCTTGTCTGGGAGAATATCAAGGAGATTATTCCGCTGATGTCCGGGAAAGAGTACAGCCGCAGGGAGGATGTAAAATTGGGTGCATTCCGTGGCAAGGAGACAATTCTGCACGTTGAAAAAATATTTGAAAAATTTGAAGCATATAAGGTAACTGTTCGGGAGTAATTGCGTCTTTAAATTATGGGCTTTTACTTGCTTGCCTAAAAAAAAATCATTACTTTGCAATAGAATTAATATAATTTATATGAGACTCCACATTATTACCTTCCTGCTTCTTTTTGCTTTTACAGCATCTCTGCATGCACAGAACAGTTTGACTATTTCCGGTCGCATTGTTGACAAGGAGAAAAAGGCAATAGAATTTGCCTCAATCTCTCTCTCCAACAATGCAACAAAGAAGATTGTAGGTACTACGGCTTCAGCAGACGGCACTTTTCTGCTTAAGGCCGCCAAGGGAGAATACACCCTAGAGGTCTCTATGATAGGCTACGATAAATATACACTTGCGCTCAATCTCCAAGAGGACTCCCCTCTTGGAGATATTCTCCTTGCTGAGAGCCATGGCAGACTCAAGGAGGTTAGAGTGACTGCCAACCGTGTGGAGTACAATATTAACGGTTATGAATACAACGTAGGGCAGTTGCAGTCTCTCAAGAAGGTGGAACTCACGGAGGTCTTAAGAAGTGCGCCGGGAATTATGGTGGGAGATAAGGTAACCCTCTACGGAGCCCCCATAACAAATCTCTATGTTGACAGAAGAAGAGTCCGTATGGATGGACATGACCTCACCTCTTATCTGAATATGTTCAAGGGTGAGAATATTGAGAGGATAGAGGTGATCTCAGACCCGGATATCTCCGAGAGGTACGGCGGTACAGCCATACGAATAATAACCAAGAAGGAGGAGGCAGGCTTTCTCTCCGCATCCGCAAGGGTAATGGGCGGAGAGAGCAAAATAGTGACCAATCCCAACTTCAACCTCAATTACAGAAAGGGGGCATTTGCGTTCTACACAAGCGCTATTTATACATTTATGAGGAATACAAGTGAGCAGGAACTTCTCTCGGAATGGAAGGATGGTTCTGCAACTAAGAGCCAGATTACAACAGACAAGTTCAACCTCCCCCTCTCCGCACAGGGCACAGTGGGCTTCAGTTATGATCTCTCCAAGAATGATTACCTCTCTGCAGAGGTCTCATACTCGGAGATTCACAGGAAGACAGAGAGGGAGATAGTCTTTGAAAATACCGGAGCGGCAGGGGCTCTCTCCGGCAGTTATCACTCCTCATTTGACGCCGTGTCTAAGAAACCTGCTGCTACTCTTATCTACAGCCACAAATTCAAAGATGCCTCCGAACTTACCCTTACTGCAGATTATGTTGGCAGTTACAACTCCAATCAATACAATACGGAGGATGGCAGCATAGGGAGCAACACAGAGAACAATACCAGCGCCTTTACAGGATACTCAAAATATTCAAAGAGATTCAAGAAGAGGCACTCCCTGAATGTTGGAATACAGTACTCATATATAAACAATGAGGCTATCAGCACAGATTCTAAACTTGTATATGACGAGAAGGAGACCAAGCCCTTCCTCTCTTATAGCTTCAATGGCAATAAGATAGGTCTCTCTACAGGCTTGAGGGCCTATCTGGCAAGCATAGGCGGCAAGAGTTTCAACGATGCCGTTCCCAATGCCTCGTTGAGTTATTATATTGACCGCAGGAAGGGGCATATCCTAAGGACAGAATACTATATGGCTGTACATAGGCCCTCCATTTCCCAGATTAATCCCAACGCTGTCTTCTCGGATAGGGAGATTTACATAATGGTAGGTAATCCGGATTTGGACTCCTATACCTCAAATAATTTTAGCCTCTCAATGAACATGTTCAACAAGTTCATGTTAAGCGCCAACTACTCCAGAGCGGACAAGGCTATCTCCTCACTGATTTATCCGGATGATAAGGGAAAGTTGTACCAAACCTTTGTGAACAATGCCAAGAAGCAGAATGTAACTCTGGTATTCAACACAAATCTCTATCTCTGGAACAGGCTCTCCGTAAATGCAAATTTTACATATCTTTACTCAGAGGAGCGAATAGAGGGAGAGAGCAGCAGGAACAATGTCTTAAACTTCTCGCTCGTGTCAAATCTTATGCTGCCCAAGGGGTATTCGGTGAACCTCATACTCTATGGAGGGACAAAGAAGGTTGTGAGTTACAATGCAACCCAGAAGGAACCGCTATATATTAACTTTCAGGTTGCCAAGACAATAACCCAAAGATGGAGAATCTCTTTTAATGTCTTTGACATTCTCAATTCCAACAGAAGCAGGAGTACAAGTATAGATATGGGAGACTACATACAGAAGGTCTCATACAAGAAATCCTCAATTGGTTTCCAATGCTCAGTTGCATACAACTTCCGTTGGGGCAAGATGGGAGCCAACAGGCGAATCGAATCCCAAAAGAAAGAGATGACCTCCCGTTTAGGCAACTGAAGAGATAAATAGGTTTTGCGCTCGAGGAGCCGGAGGTGGCGTAAGCAATCGGTGCAGATGGGCTAAGGAGTATTAAATGTCGTTTTTCAGAGATATGAAAATGATGTGCAATCCAGTGAATAGCAGAATGAGTATGGTAAGTCTGAGAGTGAGAATTGTTTAAACAATCAAATATGAGACGAATACTATTATTTACACTGTTATTGTTTAGTATAGTTTCTGTTAATGCCCAGAGTAGCTTTGATACATACCATCCTAAAGAGGTCAC
>SAMEA3663128__coassemble_233_pt1 | contig 12757 bp, 10 predicted proteins | sample SAMEA3663128__metabat2_high_PE_017 | metagenome-assembled genome bin SAMEA3663128 (sample SAMEA3663128) | pig gut metagenome | biome: pig gut; feature: pig-associated habitat; material: faeces | place: Denmark | collected 2012
GCCGCCACCCGCCGTGCCGAAACCCGCCGTGCCGAAACCCGCCGTGCCGAAACCCGCCGTGCCGGCAACAAGGGGCTGAAGGGTGCTCTCCCGAATAATGTCGCAGTGCTGGCCGGGGCAATATTTGCGGAGAGCGCGCTCTACTATCTTAACTACTTGGGACTCCTCCATATCTGCCACTACGCTTATTGCCATATTGTCGGGAATAAACCATTTGTGAAGATACTCCTTTAATGTGGAGCTCTCTATTCGGGAGAGGGTCTTGCGGGTGCCAAGGATTGGATACTGCAGCGGATGGCCTTCAAAGAGTCGGCACTCAAAATCCTCGTAGATGGAATCTGCAGGAGAGTCCTTATAGGAGATTATCTCTTCATAGACCACTTCGCGCTCCTTGAGCAGTTCTTTATCGGGATAAGTAGAGGTAAAGAGAAGTTCCAGCAACAGCTCTAAGGCTCTCCTCAAATCCTCTTTTAAGACTGTGGCATGCACTACTGTCTCCTCTTTTGTGGTGTAGGCATTAAGTTCTCCTCCCACATTCTCCAGAAGGTTATTTATGCTTGCCGCTCCTCTCTTCTCCGTTCCCTTAAAGAGCATATGCTCGTTAAGGTGGGCCAGACCATTATAGGCGGGTTCCTCATTTCTGGTTCCAACCATTGTGCTCACAGCGCATACTGCCACGGGAGAGGATACTCTTTTAAATGAAAACTTCATCTCTGCTCTACAATCTCAATTAGTACTCTTTGGCGGGCAAAATTAGAAACAGTTGGGGCAATAATCAAAAAATACTACATTTGTACTTTAAATATGCCTATGGAAAAGTTCATTGTCTCCGCAAGAAAATACCGCCCGGGCAACTTTGCAACACTGGTAGGTCAGGAGAGCATTGCCCAGACGCTCAAAAACTCCATTAAGCGGGGTCAGCTGGCTCACGCCTACCTCTTTTGCGGGCCGCGCGGAGTGGGCAAGACCAGTACCGCCAGAATATTTGCCAAGACAATAAACTGCCTTAATCCCGGTCCCGATTTGGAACCTTGCGGGGAGTGCGAGAGCTGCCGTTCATTTGCGGAGGGCGTCTCCTTCTGCATACACGAACTTGATGCAGCCTCAAACAACTCTGTGGAGGATATCCGCACCCTGATAGACCAGGTAAGAATTCCGCCTCAGACGGGCCGATACAGCGTATATATCATAGATGAGGTTCATATGCTCTCCGCAGCAGCCTTCAATGCCTTCCTTAAGACATTGGAGGAGCCGCCGGCATACGCCATCTTCATTCTTGCTACCACAGAGAAGCACAAGATTATTCCAACCGTTCTTAGCAGGTGTCAGACATACGACTTTAACCGTATCTCCATTGCAGATATAGTAAAGCAGTTAAAGGGCATTGCATCGTCGGAGGGAATTACAGTAGAGGATGAAGCGTTGCACGTGATAGCCCAGAAGGCAGATGGCGCAATGAGAGATGCCCTAACCCTGTTCGACCAGGCAGTTGCCTTCTGCGGCACAAATATCACCTATCTGGAGGTTATCCGCAACCTTAATGTTCTGGATACGGATTACTACTTTAATCTTGTAGAGTCCTTCCTTGCCGGCAATTATGCCAACGCCCTTAAACTCTTTGACGAGGTGCTTGCCAAGGGATTCAATGCGCTCTATTTTGTTGGAGGGCTCAGCAGGCACATAAGAGATCTTATGGTTTGCAAGGATAACATCTCGCTCTCCCTGCTGGAGACATCGGAACTTCTGGCCAAAAGATATAAGGAGCAGAGCAGCAGATGCTCGCTCCGCTTTCTCTACAACATTCTGGGAGAGAGCATAAAGTGCGAGCAGGAGTACCGCACCAGTTCCAATCAGAGGCTCTTGGTGGAGTTCCTGCTGGTAAAGGCCTGCGCAGCCAACTCGGCAGCACTTAGAGAGGCGCCGGCAGCACAACCAGCAGCTCCGGCAGCACAGCCAGCAGCGCCGGCAACGCAGCAACAAACAGTAGCACAACCAGCAGTGCCAGCGGCAGCACAACCAGCCGCAGCAGCACAACCAGCCGCGGCAGCGCAGCAGGCAACAGCACCGGCGGCACCGCAGGCATCGGGAAGCTTCTCAATAAAGAATCTTATTAAGAATGCCACTCTATCGCACAGAGAGGGCTCTGAGAAGGCTAAAGAGCAGCAGCCTGTTACGCAGGAGGAGTTGCTGAGGGTCTGGCTTGCGCTGGCAGAGGAGCAGAAGCCAAATCTTAGGAGCGCTATGATTCAGTCTCCGGCCACTCTGCAGGAGGATGGCACAACCATTCTCTTTATGGTATCCAATGGCTCTCAGAAGGATTGGATTATGGCAAAAATGCATACCTACCTCTCAGATACCTTAAGGGAGCGGTTGCACAACAGTCAGATTACTTTAGATGTGGATGTAAGAAAGTTGGAGGAGTTGCCAAAGACCCCTTATATGCCGGAGGAGAGGGCCAAGCATATTATTCAAAACAACCCGGAGGCCCGTGAACTTGTTAAAGATTTGGATTTGGAGATAAAATAGAATAGAGAGATAATGCGTTTACATTGTTCAGAAATAGTTAAGAAGTACGGCAGCAGGACTGTAGTAAAAGGGGTCTCCATAGAGGCTAATCAGGGAGAGATTGTAGGTCTGCTTGGACCTAACGGAGCGGGTAAGACCACCAGTTTCTATATGATAACCGGTCTGATTAAGCCGGATGGGGGCAAGATTTTTCTGGACGACGAGGATATTACCTCTCTCCCAATGTACCGCAGGGCGCAAAAGGGTGTAGGCTACCTTGCCCAGGAGGCCTCTGTCTTCAGAAAACTTACCGTAGAGCAGAATATAATGTCTGTTATGGAGATATCGGACCTTCCTAAAGAGGTTAGGGAGGAGAGGCTGGAGAGGCTCATAAGCGAGTTCAGCCTGCAGAAGGTTCGCAAAAGCTACGGAATTCAGCTCTCCGGCGGCGAGCGACGCAGATGCGAGATTGCCCGCGCACTTGCTCTGGACCCAAAATTTATTCTGCTGGATGAGCCTTTTGCCGGTGTGGACCCTATTGCAGTGGAAGATATCCAGCACATAATTGCTAGGCTAAAGACCAAAAACATTGGCGTAATCATAACAGACCACAATGTGCACGAGACCCTTGCCATTACAGACAGGGCATATCTGCTCTACGAGGGAAGCATTCTTGTAAGCGGCACCGCAGAGGAGCTTGCCAATAATCCCGATGTGCGCAAGAAATACCTTGGTCAGAACTTTGAGTTGCGCAAGGCTGTGCTCCACCCGCGCGACTAACAGCCCACACTCCGCTGCAACGCTTGGGTACTGCTTGAGTGCTGCTTGGGTGCTGCTTGGGTGCGCTATCGGGAAGCTACAGAACATTTAAGAGAGACTCCACGTGCTGACTGGTCCTAAGGCTGTCCAGACGGAAGCGGTAACTCTGCATTGTGGCAGAGAAATTCTCCATATTCTCCTTTGAGATTGGCTCCACAGAGGGACTCTCCATCTTGAGAGGGTCTATAGGCGTGCCATTCTTATAGACTCTGAAATCCAGATGCGGCCCGGTAGAGAGGCCTGTGCTACCCACATAGCCTATAACCTCGCCCTGCTTTACACGGCTCCCCTTTGCCAGCCCCTTGGCATAGCCGCTAAGGTGCATATAGGAGGTGGTATAGATGGAGTTGTGCCTTATTTTTATGGTGTTGCCTCCTCCTCCCGACCATCCCTTAAAGATTACCACGCCATCTCCTATTGTCATTACAGGAGTGCCCTTAGGGGCAGCATAATCCACGCCGGTATGGGGACGGACAATCTTAAGAACAGGATGTCTGCGGCTGTAGGTGAATCTGGAGGTTATTCTGAAGAAGTTGAGAGGAGCCTTAAGGAAGGCCTTGCGCAGGCTCTCCCCCTTCTCGTTCCAATAGAGGCTGCTCTTCTCTCCATCCTTGTAGTTTACAGCATAATAGGTCTTGCCGGCGTGGTTAAACTCCGCATACCAGATGTTTCCTATATCTACCGTCTCTCCCTCAAAGAGCAACTCGTCGTAAAGGGCTGTGAAGGAGTCTCCCTTCTGCAGGGAGAAGAAGTCTATGGCCCAGGCATATATGTCGGAAATCTTAAGCGCCAGCAGGGGTGATACTCCCGCCTTCTGAAGGTCGTTCCAAAGAGAGCTCTCTATGGTTACCGTAGCATACCTCTGCTGCAGGGAGCGCTCCTCCACTACACTCTTCACATAGAGCGAGTCTGCAAGAGAGAAGAGAACGTGCGTATAGGTATCCACATCGTAGATAAAGTAGAGCAGCCTCCCGCCTTCGCTCTCATAGAGGGCTTCATAACTGTTGCCAGACCTTATCTTGCGTGGGTCGAAGATCCCATCGGCTGCGGCCATTACAGCAGAGTGCCGCTCTGCAGGCAAGCCCAGCCTGGTGAGAATTCCTCCAAATGTTTCACCGCTCTTAATCTTTCCTATAACCGAGTACAGTTCCTCGTGTTCTATTACAAAGAGGCTCTCTCTCTCCTTACTGCTCTGCTCTGCTTCTGCTGTGGCGGCATTCTCTCCATTTACACCCCCATCTTTGCAGCCGCAAAGGGTAAGCGCAGATAATATCAATACAATTGCTAACCTTTTCATTGTGGCAAAATTAGCCATATTTTTTAATAGAATTAAGGGCTGTTGATAAATAAGTGGAAAAAATTGTAAATAATTGGAAATTTGTGTAAAAGATTATCTATTTTTGTATTGGATATACTATGCACTATTATGGCAACTTTTATAGGAGAATATAGGGTAAAGATAGATGACAAAGGGAGGGTTATCCTTCCTGCTCAGATTAAATATCTCTTCCCGGAGGGTCAGACTATAAGGTTTGTGATAAAGAGAGACCTCTACCAAAAGTGCCTTAAGGTCTTTACATACAGCCAATGGGAAGAGGAGTCGGCCAAAGTGCTCTCGCGGCTGAACCTCTACAACCGCAAGCATGCGGAGTTCTGGAGAGAGTATATGAGAGACCGCGCCATTGTGGAGCCGGAGGGCAAACTGGGCAGGATGAGCATCCCAAAACAGATGCTTCAGGGCATAGCTGCAGAGCGCGAGATAATCTTTGCAGGGTGCGACCACTTTATGGAGATTTGGGCAAAGGAGATATACGAGGCAGCCAGAATGGATAACAGCGAGTTTACCGCACTTGCAGAGGAGTTGTTAGGTTAAAGGGGTTATATGGAGGCGTATCACATACCTGTATTGTTGGAGGAGAGCATCTCCGCGCTGGAGATTAAAGAGGATGGCACATACATAGATGCCACCTTTGGCGGAGGAGGGCACAGCCGCGAGATTCTCAGAAGGCTTGGCAAGAGGGGGAGGCTCATCTCTTTTGACCGCGATGCGGACGCCATTGCCAATGCCCCGGAGGATGAGAGACATATACTGGTACACAACAATTTCCGTTTTGTGAGAAATTTTGTGGAGTATCTTGGCATAGGTGAGGTTGACGGCATACTTGCAGACCTTGGGGTCTCCTCCCACCAGTTTGACACATCGGAGAGGGGATTCTCATTCAGGTTTGATACAGAACTTGATATGCGAATGAACAGAGCTACCTCCATAAGCGCAAAGGAGATTGTAAACAACCGCACTGCAGAGGAGCTTGCAGGAATCTTCTCCCTTTACGGAGAGGTGCAGAAGAGCAGAGCGGCTGCAAAGATGATTTGTGACGCACGCGCCAAGAGCCCCATAAGCAGCACTGCAGAACTTAATGCGGCTCTCTCCAGGCTCTATAATCCCAACACAGAGCACAAGTTCCTGGCACAGATATATCAGGCGCTGAGAATAGAGGTAAATGCAGAGATGAGGGCGCTGGAGGATTTCCTTATGGGTTGCGGGCCAATACTCAAGAGCGGAGGCAGATTGAGCATAATAACATATCACTCTCTGGAGGACAGAATGGTGAAGAACTATATGAAGAGCGGCAACACCTCCGGAAATGTAGAGAAGGACCTTTACGGCAACAACCTCAGCTGTTATAAGATAATAACCGGCAAACCTATTCTCCCAACAGAGGAGGAGATTAGCGGCAACACAAGAAGCAGGAGCGCAAAACTTAGGGTTGCCCAAAAGAGATAAAATAGAGATAAAAAGATAAAGAAGGAGGAAGAGATTGTTATGGAGGAGGAGAAGAGAAAAAAATTCTCTGTTTCTAGAGATATTCTAAGCGGGCAGTTGCTCATAAAGAGCGGTCTGGTAACCCGTTGGAAGTTTATTCTCTACTGTTTTATCCTCATTATCCTCTTTATAAGCTACAATATGAGTGTGGAGAGGCTTCAGATGAGGCTTCTTAAGAATCAGGAGGAGCTTGTACTGCTTAAGGACGAGTGCAGCGGAAAATATGCCAAGCTGCAGAACATAAGCAAGAGAAGTCAGATAACTGAAAGGCTGAAGGAGTTGGGTTCCAAGGTGGAAAACCCCACCTCTCCTGCTGTGATAGTTGAAATTGAGAAGTAGGAATGGAGAGTATATTTTCTAAAATAACTGTCATATACAGAATATTTCTGATTATCACATTCTGCGTGATAGCCAGGGTAATCTATGTGCAGTTTATAAATCCTACAGAGACCACAGATGAGGATATTGCCTACAAAGTGGAGAAGAAGAACCCCAATCGCGGCGACATACTCTCCCGCGACGGCCGTCCGCTCTGCATCTCCATCCCCTACTACAAAATAGGCCTGGACTGCACAATATGCAACCCCGACACATTTAACAAGTATGTGGACCAGCTTGCATTCAAGCTCTCGCAATTCTTCAAAGACAAGAGCGCCAAAGTCTATAAGAGTGAGCTTATGGATGCCAAGGCAAAAAAGAGAAGATATAAAGCCCTTGGCAACAGAGATGTGGACTATATGGAGATGCAGCAGATTAAGGAGTTCCCGATACTTAAGCTGGGTGCAAAGAGGGGCGGCACCTCCATAAGCAGAGTCTATAAGAGGAGCAATCCATACGGCAGGCTTGCCAGAATTACCATAGGTTTTGTGGCAGACTCCGGCAGAAGCACCGGTCTGGAGGGAAGCTTCGACTTCTACCTTAAGGGCACCCAGGGCCAGCAGGTGCTCCAGAGAATGCCAAGGAACAGGTTCAGACCTATAAACAGCCCGCAGAACATTGAACCTGTAGATGGTTACGACATTCAGACAACCATAGATATAGACCTGCAGGAGTCTGCGGAGAGAGCCCTCAAGGGGCGTATAGAGAACTCGGACATTGAGGGGGCAACTGCAGTGGTAATGGAGGTCAAGACAGGCGCAATAAGGGCAATTGTAAATCTTAGGAACAATGGGTACGGCAAATATCAGGAGATATACAATTACGCAGTAAGAGAGGCAACAGAGCCTGGTTCTACCTTCAAGACTATTACCCTTACCGCACTTTTGGAGGATGGGCTGGTAACTCTTGATACCCCTGTGGATGCATCGGGAGGAAGATGGACTTACCTTACAAAGACCATCACAGACTCGCACAACTGCGGTCTCACCACTGTTAAGGGCGCTCTTGAGCACTCCTCCAATGTTGCCTTTGCAAAGCTTGCTGTCTTTAATTATGAGAAGAATCCGCAGCGCTTTATAGACAGAATCCAGAGTATGAGGGTTGGAGAGAAGTTCAATCTGGATATAAAGGGAGAGGGAACATCTGTCATACACTCTCCGACAGATGCCATTTGGACGCCTCACACACTTGCCTCTATGGGTTATGGCTATGCTATTCTGCTTACTCCGCTGCAGACGCTCACCTTCTACAATGCCATTGCCAACAACGGCAAGATGATGAAGCCTTACTTTGTAGAGAATTACCAGAGAGGCGGCAAGGTGCTCAAAGAGTTCGGGCCGCAGGAGATAAGCGGCTCCATCTGTTCGGAGAAGACCGCAAAGTTGGTGCAGGAGGCGCTAAGAGGTGTTGTGGATAATGGAACAGGCAGAATGATGAAGAATCCCAACTTTGGAATATGCGGCAAGACCGGCACAGCCAGAATGGCCTTCCCCAAGGGCGGCTATGAGCAGAATGGCAAGCGCAAGTATCAGGCAACCTTTGCAGGCTTCTTCCCTGCAGAGGATCCTATGTACAGCGTAATTGTTGTTGCCTACTCCAAACCCACCTTTGGAAACTTCTACGGAGCCACCTGGGCGGCCCCTGTCTTCAGAGATATTGCAAACCACCTCTATGCCAATACTCCCGAATGGAACAAAAGCATAAAGGCGGACAAAGAGAGCCAGGAGAGGGCCATTGCGCAGCTGAGGCGCACCTCTACAGAGGCGGAAAAACTGATTAAAACGGAGATATTGCAGAGCGATTCACTCTCTTGCGTAGTTGGCCTTGGACTTAAAGATGCTCTCTGCCTGCTGGAGAATCAGGGGTACAAGGTGGAATTTACCGGCTACGGGAAGGTGGTGGAGCAGCAGCCGAAGGCAGGCGCAAAGATAACCAAAGGTAGTACCGTACATATAAGATTGTCAGACAATGAGACTGCAGGAACTATTAAGAGGAGTACAGATAAAGGAAAATAATGGCATCAATCGGGAGAAGGAGATAACTACACTCTGCACAGACTCGCGGAAGTGTACTCCGGGGGCGCTCTTTATTGCTGTAGAGGGGGCCGAATCCGACGGGCACAACTACATAGATGCTGCAATAGAGAATGGTGCCACAACAATAGTCTGCCAGAGGGAGGTGGAGAGAAGAGAGGGCATAGATTATCTGCTGGCAGAGGGCGGAAGGGAGATGGTTGCAACAATTGCCTCCAATTTTTACGGCAACCCCTCCAAGGAGCTCAACCTTGTGGGTGTTACGGGCACAAACGGCAAAACCTCCATTGCAACCCTGCTCTACAGGCTCTTTACCAAGTTGGGCTACAGTTGCGGCCTCCTCTCCACAATAGCCAACTATGTGGGTGAGAAGAGATACGAGACAATAAACACCACACCGGGTCCTATAGAGCTTAACGCCCTTCTACGCCAGATGGCCAATAGCGGTTGCGAGTATTGCTTTATGGAGGTGAGTTCCCACGCTCTGGACCAGCAGCGCACTGCGGGACTGCACTTCCGCGGCGCCATCTTCACCAACCTTACCCACGACCACCTGGATTACCACAAGAGCTTTGCAAACTACCTGGCCTGCAAAAAGAGTCTCTTCGACAATCTGCCCAAAGAGGCCTTTGCCCTTGTAAATGCAGATGACCGCAACGGCAAGGTGATGGTTCAGAACTGCAAGGCGCAGATCTCCACCTACTCCTGCAGAGGTTACGCAGACTTCTGCGGCAAGGTAATAGAGAAGAGCATAGAGGGAATGCTGCTAAGGATAAACGGCACAGAGGTATGGTGCAGGTTCATTGGTATGCACAATGCCTCAAACCTTACTGCCATATATGGGGCTGCAATACTGCTTGGCGCAGAGAGTCAGGAGGTTATACGCATAATGAGCGAGCTCACCTCCGTTGCAGGCCGTCTGGAGTACTTCATAGGCCCGCGCAATATAATTGCCGTGGTGGACTATGCCCATACTCCCGATGCCCTTGAGAATGTTCTGCGCACGCTCGCCGATTTAAAGCCGGCAGGCGAGCTCATCTGCCTCTTTGGATGCGGAGGAAACAGGGATAAGAGCAAACGCCCTGAGATGGGTGCAATTGCAGGAAAATATGCCGACAGGATTGTTGTGACATCAGATAATCCAAGGTTTGAAGATCCGGCAGAGATTATGAACGACATAAAGGCCGGTATGGAGCGGAGCGTGCTCTCCAGGTCTCTCTTCATTGCAGACCGCAGGGAGGCAATAAGAACAGCCATAATAATGGCAAAAGAGAGCTCCATTGTACTGGTGGCTGGCAAGGGGCACGAGGATTACCAGATTATTGCAGGCGTAAAGCACCACCTGGACGACAGGGAGATTATAAAAGAGCTCTTTAATGAGTTGAAGGGATAAGAGATAAATATTGAGTGATAACTAAAAGGAATATTGGGAGATGATATATCATTTGTTTGAATATCTGCAGGAGATAGGATGTGACTTTCCGGGAATAGGTCTTGTAAAATACATTACCTTCAGGGCTATGATGGCCATAATGACTGCACTTGCGGTTGCGCTTTACTTTGGACCTAAGATTATACGCAAGCTTCAGAAGCTGCAGATTGGAGAGGAGATAAGAGATTTGGGTCTGGAGGGACAGATGGCAAAGAAGGGGACACCCACTATGGGAGGCATAATAATTCTGCTCTCCATTCTCATACCCGCCCTGCTCTTTGCAGACCTTACCAATGTATATGTGATTCTGCTTATTGTAACCACACTGTGGCTTGGATTCATAGGATTCAAAGATGACTCCATAAAGGTATTCAAGAAGAATAAGGAGGGGCTTAAGGGCAAATATAAGATTATAGGGCAGGTTACCCTTGGCCTTATTGTGGGCTTGGTTCTTTGCCTTAACAGTCACGTTACCATAAGGGAGAAGAGAAGCGCAGAGAAGGGGAACAGCATAAAAGCTGCAACAGAGCTCTCCGGAGAGGTTACGGTTGGCATAGACGAGAGCACCTCAACCCCTTATATGGAGGGAAAGAGCACCATTACCACAATCCCCTTTATTAAGAACAATCAGTTCGACTACTCCTGGTTCTCCCCATTTACCGGCAAGGCAGGTGAGATTGCAGGTTGGATTATCTATATAATTGTAGCGATATTTGTTGTTACCGCAGTCTCAAACGGCACCAATCTTACAGATGGTCTGGATGGGCTTGCCACAGGAGTCTCCGCAATAGTGGGCACAGCCATAGGAGTGCTGGCATATCTGTCGGGAAACTTCATATATGCATCGTACCTGAATATCATCTATATTCCCTATACGGGAGAGGTGGTTATCTATATGGCGGCCTTTATTGGCGCGCTCATAGGATTTCTCTGGTTCAACACCTTCCCGGCACAGGTCTTTATGGGCGACACGGGCAGCCTGCCGCTTGGAGGCATTATTGCCGTTGCGGCGCTTATTATTAGAAAGGAGCTGCTGCTGCCTATCCTCTGCGGAATCTTCTTTGTAGAGAGTCTCTCCGTAATTATTCAGACCACCTACTTTAAATATACCAAGAGAAAGTACGGAGAGGGAAGGAGAGTATTTAAGATGAGTCCTCTGCACCACCACTTCCAGAAGAGCGGCATCCCGGCTCTGATACAATCGCCGGCAAGGCCTATTCCCGAGGCAAAGATTGTGGTGAGGTTCTGGATTATTGCAATATTGCTCTGTATAATGACTATCATAACTTTAAAAATTAGATAACTGATGCAAAGGATTGTTGTACTTGGAGGTGGAGAGAGCGGCGTAGGTTCCGCTGTACTGGCCAAAGTAAAGGGATTTGATGTCTTCTTGAGCGACAGCGGCAAGATTGGCGCATCCTTTAAAGAGACTCTTGAGAGATACAACATTGAGTACGAAGAGGGCGGCCATACCCAGGCCAAGATTCTCAATGCAGACGAGGTTATAAAGAGCCCGGGAATTCCGGAGAGCGCTCCGCTGATTGTGGCCCTCAGGGAGAGGGGCATCCATATCATCTCCGAGATAGAGTTTGCAGGAAGATATGACACCGCCAAGAAGATCTGCATTACCGGCAGCAACGGAAAGACCACAACTACCTCCCTCATCTACTATATGATGCAGAGAGCAGGAATGAATGTGGGGCTGGGAGGCAACATAGGAAAGAGCTACGCCTATCTTGTGGCAACAGAGCAGCACGATTACTATGTGCTGGAACTGAGCAGTTTTCAGTTGGATGGAATGTACGATTTCCGTGCAGATATTGCCATTCTTATGAACATTACGCCAGACCATCTGGACCGCTATGACTATAAGATGGAGAACTATATAAACTCCAAGTTCCGCATTACCCAGAATATGCGGGCAGAGGATTGTTTCATCTTCTGCGGCGACGACCCTGTTACAATGGAGCATATAAATAAGATTGTGCTTAAGGCAAAGATGCTTCCATTTACCCAGAAGGGTGAGGTTGCCCAAGGCGCATACGTAAAGGATGGCGCCCTTACCGTAAAATATGGTATTGAGGAGTATATGATCTTCATACGAGAACTTGCGCTTGAGGGCAAACACAACATCTACAACTCTATGGCGGCCGCAATAGCCGGCAAGGCCATAAAGATAGACAATCAGGTAATAAGGGAGAGCCTTATGAGTTTCAAGGGTGTGGAGCACAGAATGGAGAAGATTCTTAAGATTAAGGATGTGCTCTATATAAATGACTCCAAGGCAACCAATGTAGACTCTGTATGGTATGCCCTGGAGAGTATGACAACTCCTGTAATATGGATTGCAGGGGGCAAGGATAAGGGGAATGACTACTCTCCGCTCTACGATTTTGTAAGGGATAAGGTTAAAGTGCTCATCTGTATGGGACTTCACAACGAGAAGCTTATAGAGTGCTTTAAGGATAAGGTAGATATAATTGTTGAGACAGACTCTGCAGAGGGCGCAGCCAAACTGGCATACAAATATGCCAAACCGGGCGATACCGTCCTGCTCTCCCCTGCCTGCGCAAGCTTCGACCTCTTCAAAAACTACGAAGAGCGCGGCAGACTCTTTAAAGAGGCTGTAAGAAAATTATAAAAAGAGAGAGAAAATGGAGAGAAGGGGAATAGAATCGGATGACTTTGTAATAAAGCAGATTAGGGGCGACAAGATAATATGGGTAATATTTTATCTTCTGGCGCTTGCCTCTGCCGTTATGGTCT
>SAMEA3663128__coassemble_257_pt1 | contig 12367 bp, 10 predicted proteins | sample SAMEA3663128__metabat2_high_PE_017 | metagenome-assembled genome bin SAMEA3663128 (sample SAMEA3663128) | pig gut metagenome | biome: pig gut; feature: pig-associated habitat; material: faeces | place: Denmark | collected 2012
ACTTTCTGCCAACCAGTTGCTGTTCCATTGCTGTTGCTATTATCTTCTGCAAAGATAATCAAATCCCCTTTATTTCCATCATTATCTATACATTATTATGGACATAATGATGAATTCTATAGTCCAAATTTGTCATTATCTCTACAGTGGCAAGCTCTCCTTGGCCATTGCGAGGATAGCCTCATCAAGTGTAAGCATTGTGCAGCCATTTAAAGAAAATGAGTAACTTTGTTATTGCAAATTAATGCAATTCTAATATCGTGAAGAGATGAAACAGATAATAAAAAATCTTCTTTTGCTCCTGCTCTGCAGTTTTGGAGTTCAGACGCTCTGTTATGCGCAGGAGGAACTCAACTGCTTTGCAATAATTGCAGGCCGCAATACCACCGCAGACGGATCTGTGCTCTTTGCCCACAACGAGGATGACGGAGGAGAGCAGATGCTTAATCTATATATCTCCCCCAAGGGGCTCAAACTTGTCTCCGACAAGAGTGTGCCTGCCACGGAGAAACGCCGCAGCAACAAATTCTTATGGTTTGAGTTCCCGCGAATGGAGGTGGCAGATGCTGCCCTTACAGAGCACGGTTTGGCAATAGCCAGCAACGGCTGCTCCAGCAGAGAAGATAAGGAGGATATTTCAGAGGGCGGCATACTCTACGAACTGCGGCTCCTTGCGGCGCAGTATGCGCTCTCTGCAAGAGATGCTGTTAAGATAATGGGCGCATTTGTGGAGAAATATGGCTATAGAGGGAGCGGACGCACCTATTCCGTAGCCGATACCAAGGAGGGCTGGATCTTCTCCGTTGTAAAGGGGAGGCATTGGGCTGCAGCCCGTATTCCCGATGATAAAGTTATGGCCCTGCCCAACAACTATATATTGGACAAGGTAGACCCTGCAGATACGCTCAACTACTATGCCTGCGCAGACCTTGTAAGCTATGCGCAGCAAAGAGGATGGTACAATCCGGAGAGGGACGGGCACTTCTCATTCAAGAGGGCATACTGCAACCCTGCCTCCTACAACAACCCGCGCAACTACCTGAGGCAGCGTGCGGTAATGGAACTCTTGGGAGGCAAGAGCCTGGCCGCCAACCCGGACTCGCTGGAGCTCTTCTTCACCCCGGCCCATAAACTCACAGTGCAGGATATGATAGATGCGCTCTCCCTTCACGAGCACGCCAATGCCGACAAATCCCACAAGGAACTCTCTCTTGTCTGCAATGATAATACAATACTCCCCATAGTCTTTCAACTTAGGAGCAACCTTACCGTACAGATTGGCGCAGTAGCTTGGGTAGCCTGTGGAAAAGCCTGCGTAGAGGCCTTTCTGCCTTGGTATGCAGGAATGACACAAGTGCCGGAGGGATATGGAAGGCATACGACCCCTTCAGAGGCTTATTCTTTGCATTTTAAGGATGTTACAGAGATGCAGAAGAACTATCCTGCCCATTTCTATTGGAACTTTACAGAGAGATGGAGGTCAATAGCGAAGGACTATCCGGCAAATGCGCCTGGGGAAATAGAGAAGAGGAATAACTTCCAGCAGATTCTCTTCAAGAGGCAGCAGGGATTTGAAAAGCGTATGATGCAGATGCTGGGAGGAGCAGGTGGCCTGCAGTCGCTCACAAAGGAACTTAACAGCTATACCGCACGCGCCTACAGAGATTATATGGCAATAATTGACTAGAGTGCGGAGCGGAGCTACTTCCCGTAATATGCAGGGTCTATCCTATAGGCCGCACTCTGTGCAGACAAACCAAAGGGTGCAACCGCGCATAAAAGCGAAATTGCACCCTTCAACAAACTTCTACTCAGCATCTCTACTTTTTAAGCGCGCTGAGTCTCTCAAAGAGGGAGTCGATACCCTCCAGAAGAGCCTTGTTAGCCTCTCTGAAATATGCTTTTTTGCCCTCTTTAGGAGCATGGTTAACTTTGTCAAAAGTCTGGTCTCCAAGAGCTACAGCATCTGCAATAATCTGCTCAACAGGTGCCTGGTCGCACTCTGGGTTAAGCTGCAGATAAACCCAGCAATCGGAAATAACTTCATTTACAAGAAAGACAATGTCTTTTTTAATAACTCTTAAATTTGCCATATCAATTAATATTTGCTTTTACTCTCTTTATTTCTAATCTCACGTTTCTTGTCGCCCCAAACATTGTCAACAACCTCAAGGCCAAGACCCGGCTTGTCATAAACGGTAATCTTTCCGTCAATAACCTGCATTCCCTTGTAGCAGTCATTGGAGATGAGGAGGTTGCCGTCTATATCTGCCCAAGTCATCTTAGGAGAGAGCTGAGCTGCTGCGCTTATGGCGGCAGAGGTCTCGGACATACAACCAATCATCATCTTCATACCTATAGACTCTCCCAAAGAGACCATCTCTCTTGCCTCTCTAAGACCGGTACACTTCATAAGCTTAATGTTGAAGCCGTCGTAAGCGCCCTTAAGGTGAGGAATATCTGTAAGTCTCTGGCAAGCCTCGTCGGCAACAATAGGCAGCGGGCTGTTCTCCCTAACCCAAGCTGTCTCGTCCAACATAAGTTTTGGCATAGGCTGCTCAATCATCTTAACGTTCCTCTCATTAAGCCAGTGAATCATATCAAGAGCGTAGTGCTTATCCTTCCAACCCTGGTTAGCATCAATGTTGATAGGGAGATCTGTAACGCTGCGGATGGTCTCAATCATCATCTTGTCTGACTCCTCGGTCATGCCAAGTTTAACCTTTATAACCTTAAAGCCGTGAGGATCCTCAATAAGCTCCTTGGTCTTGTTTACAACCTCCGGCTTATCTGCAAGGCCTATGGTGTAGGTTGTGCAAGGTGTCTTCTCAGGGTCAAAGCCCCACATCTTCCACCAAGGCTGGCCTATTATGTTACCTACAAGATCGTGGAGCGCAATATCCACAGAGGCCTTTGCGGCGCAGTTGTAAGTTGTTATGCTGTCCAGATATTTGCAGATGTCGTCAATAAGGAACGGTGAGCTGAACTTGCTCAAATCCACCTTTCTGAGGTACTCATCTACAGATGCGGCTGTCTCGCCAAGATATGGAGGCATTGCAGCCTCTCCGTATCCTACATATCCATCGTACTCAATTCTTGTAAGAACAATAGGAGTGGTGCTTCTGGAGGAGTTTGATATAGTGAAGACGTGCTTCATGATTCCTGTATATGGAACCCAAGAGAGCTTCATCACTTTGCTGGCAGCAGACCTTGCTATACCCTTCTGGGCAAAGATCTCTGCAGGGTTCAGAATTGCAGCAGCCGCTGTGAGCAAACCTGCCGACTTTAGGAAGTTTCTTCTGCTGGTTAACATTTTATAATCTTTTAAATAGTTGTTTCTCGTTTATTTTACCTTTACAAACTCGGATTCCTTAATGGAGATGATGCCCTTGCCGCAATCCTGGTTGCCAAGAATCCTCTGAGCTCTTACAAGTCTTGTGGAGCCCTCGTAATAGTTCTGGTCTGTAGGGATAAGGGAGTTTATGCGCACTTTGGTGGCAGAGTGGATAAAGATGCCATCTCCAATATAGATTCCTACGTGAGTGATTCTCTCCTTTTTATCAGCAGTAGCCTTTCTGCCAAAGAATATAAGGTCTCCCTTCTTAAGGTTTGCAAGAGCCTCTCTGGTCTGCTGACCCTCATTCACATATTTGCTTATATCCACATTATCACCTGTGTAGCACTGCTGTGAGGCATCGCGGGCAAGAATGAGTCCGCAAAGGAAATAGGTAGATTTTGTAAATCCGCTGCAGTCCACAGCTTTGATTGAAGTGGCGCCCCACATATAAGGCACACCAACAAACTGCTTTGCTGTGGCAATAATGTCATCTGCGGTAGGATTGCTTCTTACAGGCTCTGCCAGCCACTTCTCAAAATCCTTCACCGATGCTGCTGGGAGGTAGCCTGTGCGGCCATCTGCCAATGCCACCTTGCGGAATTTTCCGCTCTTGCCAAGGTCTATGAAGATATTGCCCCATACCGCATCGCATACCGGCTGAGACTCCATTTTAGGCTCCTCTGTAACAACGCCGAATCTTGCTGTAAGCACAACCTTCTTCTTTGCGGTGTACTCTGCAAACTCCTCCTTTGTCATCTCTGCCACGCTTCCCGATGTTACCCAGGAGATATATCCCTCAGGTGTGCGCACCTGTGACCATCCGCCGCTCTTTCTAAGTATGGTAACAGGGCCGCCCATCATCATCTGAGTGCCTGATTCAGCATCATAATCCCCATCCATTCTAAGGTTTATGACAGACTGTGTGGCTACGCCATAAACTTTGCCCTTAAGGCTCTCGGATGGAAGAATCTCTATCTTATCTGTAACCTTGTAGCCCAATTTAGCCATATCTGCAAGCACGCTCTTCTTTGCCTCAGGCTCTGTGGTGCAGCCTGTTATTGCAAGCTCACCCTTCTCCTCTGTTAGCTTAAGGTCAAAGACCTTCACCCTTCTGTCGGGAGCATAAGTGGATTTGACACCTCTGGTAACAATTGTGAAGTCCTTTATTGCCGCATCGCTCTGTGCAGATGCTGTTGTTATTGCTGCGGAGAAGAGCAGGCAGAATGCAGCTGCTCCGGTTAAAATTTTTGTGATATCTCTCATAAATGCTATACTTTATCATTTTATTCTGCAAATATAACTATCAGACGTTAGAATAAAAAGTTATCTTTGCACAAATTTTACCGTTATGATAGTAGATTCTTTAGAGAGTTTTGAGAAATATTGCGATATTGAAGATGGTTTCCAGAAGGTCTATTCCTTCATAAAATCCCACAAATTGGCAGAGTTGGAGGAGGGTGAATATGAGATAGATGGCAGAAGAGTCTATTGCACCGTCTGGAGCGGAGAGCTCAAGAGTCCGGAGGAGGCAAAATTGGAGGTGCACGACTCCTACATAGATATACAGCTGCTTCTGGAGGGTGCGGAGACAATAGGCCACAAAGACCGCCGCAAGTGCAATGCCACAGATGTAGAGTATGATGAGGTTAAGGATATTGCCTTTTTTGAGGAGGATCCGGACAACTACATTGTGCTAGGCCCCGGCAATATGGCAATACTCTTTCCGGCAGATGCCCACGCGCCTCTTCTGGGATCGGGAAGATGCAGGAAAATTGTATTTAAGGTAAAAATTATCAGGCAAGTGCGTCGCTGATGACCAAAAGATACAACTCTTTTGCAGGCTATTTTAAAGAGAGATTCGGCTGTCGCCTGCAGAAGATAGTTGTAGATGCCGGCTTTACCTGTCCCAACAGGGATGGCAGGCTCTCTGTGGGTGGTTGCACCTACTGTAACAATGCGGCTTTCCACCCCTCGTACAGCACGCCAGACAAATCTATTCTGCAGCAGATGGAGGAGGGGATGGAGTTCCACCGGAGGCGTTATCGCAATGCCACCTCCTATCTTGCATATTTTCAACCCTATTCAAATACCTACGCCCCGCTTGAGAGGCTGAAGGAGCTCTATGGGCAGGCGCTGCAGCACCCTCAGGTAAAGGGTATTGTAATTGGAACAAGGCCGGACTGTGTTGAGGAGAAGTTGGACTACCTTCAGCAGCTCTCCCGCAAGCATATTGTGATAATAGAATATGGCATAGAGTCCTGCTATGACAAGACTCTAAAACGCATTAACCGTTGCCACACCTTCCGTCAGGCGGAGGAGGCTTTGCGGGCTACGGCAGAGAGGGGCATTATGCAGGGCGCCCATTTTATAATAGGCCTGCCCGGAGAGAGCAGAGAGGAGCTGCTGCAGATGCCGCAATTTATAAACACCCTTCCTCTGGATTCTGTAAAATTTCATCAGTTGCAGATAATTAAAGGCACCGCTATGGAGCGGCTCTATGCCTCTTCTCCGGAGGAGTTTGTGCAGTTTTCGCTTAATGAATATATAGATTTTTTTGTGGATTTTCTGGAGCTTCTCTCTCCAAAATTGCGCATAGAGCGCTTTGCAGGGGAGGTTCCGCCAAGATTTGTGAATGGCTCGCCCTGGGGGTTGGTGCGTAATGTGGAGCTTTTGCGTATGCTGGATGAGAGGCTGGAGGAGCGGAAGAGTTGGCAGGGCAAGGCCTTGGGCGCACAATTTGCTGAGTGGCAAAAATTTGTTTAATTTTGTAAATTTAAATACTAAATACTATGCTGTCTTACAATACCGATAAAATTCTGATGGAGGGGCTTACATTCGACGATGTGCTCCTTATCCCGGCTCACTCCGAGGTGCTCCCTAGGGAGGTGAATGTCTCTTCCCATTTTTCTAAAGAGATTGTGCTGCAGTCTCCTATTGTTTCAGCTGCAATGGATACAGTAACGGAGGCAGAACTTGCCATTGCCATTGCCAGAGAGGGAGGTATTGGTGTAATTCATAAGAATATGCCCATTGAGGCTCAAATGGAGCAGGTAAGAAGAGTTAAGAGGGCAGAGAACGGAATGATATACGACCCTGTTACCATAGGAAAGGATGCTCTTGTAAAGGAGGCTCTTGCGCTTATGAGCAAATATCATATTGGCGGTATTCCTGTGGTGAATGAGACAAATAAGCTTATTGGTATTGTTACAAACAGAGACCTCCGTTTTGTAGATAATGTGAATACCCCTGTAAAAGAGGTGATGACCGGAGAGAATCTCATTACTATAAGCAGAGATTCGGATGTCTCAAAGGCTACGGAGATTCTCAAGCGCTACAGGATAGAGAAGCTTCCGGTAGTTGACAAGGATGGCACCCTTGTAGGACTCATCACATATAAAGACCTTGCCAAGATTAAGGATAATCCTAAGGCCAGCAAGGATTCCAAGGGCAGGTTGCTTGCAGCCGCAGCTGTTGGAGTAAATTCAAATTCCATAGAGAATGTGGAGATGCTTGCCTCTGTTGGAGTGGATGCGGTGGTTGTAGATACAGCGCACGGTCACTCTGCCGGAGTTCTCAAGGTTATAAAGAGCGTAAAGCAGACCTTCCCTCATCTGCAGGTTGTTGCAGGAAATATTGCAACTGGAGAGGCAGCCAAAGCCCTTGCAGAGTGCGGTGTGGATGGCGTAAAGGTGGGTATTGGACCAGGCTCAATCTGCACCACCAGAGTTGTGGCAGGTGTGGGAGTTCCGCAGCTTACAGCTGTAATGCTTGCATACGAGGCTCTTAAGGGTACAGGTATTCCAATTATTGCAGATGGCGGAATCCGTTATTCGGGAGATATAGTAAAGGCCTTTGCGGCAGGAGCAAGCAGCATAATGGCAGGCTCGCTCTTTGCAGGAGTGGAGGAGTCGCCGGGAGAGACCATTATTCTAAATGGACGTAAGTTCAAATCATACAGGGGAATGGGCTCTTTGGAGGCAATGCAGAAGGGCTCCAAGGATAGATACTTCCAGGATATGGAGGAGGATATAAAGAAACTTGTTCCAGAGGGCATAGTTGCTCAGGTGCCTTACAAAGGCACTCTCTCAGAGGTTGTATATCAGCTTCTTGGCGGACTTAGGGCAGGTATGGGCTATTGCGGAGCTAAGGACATTGAGGCGCTGCGTGCGGCAAAATTTGTGAAGATTACCTCTGCGGGACTTGCAGAGAACCACCCTCACGATGTTACAATTACACGTGAAGCCCCTAACTACAGCAGATAATTTTGGAATGAAGAGACTCCTTATACTCCTTTTTGGTCTGATTCTTGTTTCATCCTGCACTTTGATAGACTTCTTTACAGATAAAGATGTTGTGGCAGAGGCGGGAAAGGCAGAACTTACCAGACCGGAACTTGAGAGAATCTTGCCAAAGAACCTCTCTGCGGAGGATAGCCTGGTTATGGCAAAGCAGTACATTACCTCTTGGGCTAAGCGTATGTTGCTCTATAACAAGGCAATGGCAGAACTATCCAATGAGGATAAAAATGTAGATAAGCTCTTGCAGGAGTACAAGATGCAGCTGCTTATCTACAGGTATCAGAACAAATATCTCTCTGAGAGGCTGGATACCGTGGTCTCAGACGAGGAGGGTATGGAGTATTACAACAAACACAAAGAACTCTTTGTATCGCAGGATGGCGCCGCGCGCGGAAGGTATCTTGTAATAAACAAGGATTCCAAAAACCTTAAGGCAATCCAGCGCGCCGCAAGGGGAAGGGATGAGGAGAGCGTGCAGAGTTTTGAAGAGCTTGCCTCTACCTTTGCTGTGAGATATGAGAATTTTAATGATGCCTGGCTCTCTCTTCCCGATTTGAGCAGAGAGATGGGATGCACCTTTGTGGAGCTTAAGGAGCGTCTCACAGAATCGGATGTGGTGGAGTTGCAGGACTCCCTCTACACCAAGATCTTTGTGGCTGTAGAGAAGGTTCTTCCCGGCAGGGTTGCGCCCTATGAATATAGCAGGCGCAAGGTGCGCGAAATCTTCCTTGGACGCCGCAAGCAGGAGCTTATTGCTGCTTTGGAGGAGGAGATTTATAGTGAGGCGTTGAAAAACAATGAATTAATAATAGTCAAATAATGAAGAGAATTTCTAGACTGTTCTTTGCAGTAATGCTAATGGTGGCACTCTCTTTTCAGCAGGCCGCTGCACAGAAGTACAACGATGGTCTTATAGACAAGACAATAGCAATTGTTGGAGGTGAGGCTATCTTCCTCTCTCAGCTGGAGGGGGAGATACAGGTTATGCGCGCGCAGGGCATAACATCGGACAAAAACCTCCGCTGCACCGTTCTGGAGAACCTGCTTGTTCAGAAACTCTTCCTTAACCAGGCAAGGCTGGATAGCCTTACGGTTAGAGAAGACCACGTGGAGTATTCTTTGGAGGATAGAATTAACAATATACTTATGCAGCTTGGCGGCGAGAAGGAGACGGAAGAGTATTTCAAAAAGCCGGTCTATAAGCTTAAGCAGGATTGGAGAGAGGTGCTGCGCGAGCAGGACCTTATTGGACAGATGCAGCAGAATGTTATGTCCAAGGCTCCCGATATGACCCCTGCAGAGGTAGAGAGATTCTACAAGAGAACAGACAAGGACAGCTTGCCAATAATCTCCACTCAGTACAAATTCAGCCATATAGTGCTCTATCCGGAGAAGGAGGCGGCGGAGATGGCTGTAAAGGAGCGCCTTTTGGAGTTCAGAAACAGAGTGCTTAACGGAGAGCGTTTTGCAACCCTAGCCTCTCTCTACTCAGAAGATCCTGGCAGCGCACCTTATGGCGGTGAGCTTAGAAAAGCCCCAAAGAACCTCTACTGGCCTGCCTTTTCAGATGCCGCTATGATGCTCAAGCCCGGCCAGATCTCTCCAATTGTTCAGACTCCCGATGGTTTTCACATAATTCAGATGATAGAGAAGGATGGAGATATGTTTAATGCAAGGCATATTCTTCTAAAGCCCAAATATACCTCCGAAGATAGAACCAAAGCCTTCGAGAGGCTGGACTCCATAAGAACTCTGATAGTTGCAGACAGCGCTTCTTTTGAAGAGATGGCAATGAGGTACTCGCAAGATGCCAAAACCGCCACTAACGGAGGTCAGGTGGTAGATGAGAATACCGGTGCAACCTCTTTCGAGAAGGATCAGTTGCGTCCTATGGATTATGCCATTCTTAAGGATATGAAGGAGGGCGAGATATCCGAGCCTTTTGAGTCATTGGATTCGGAGGGAAGGGGAAGAACAATTTACAAGATTGTGCGTTTTGACAAATTAATCCCGTCACATACCGCAAATCTGAAGGAGGATTTTATGGTTATTCAGCAGATGGGTAACGCTACTCAGCAGAGAGCTCAGATAGACAAGTTTGTTGATGAGAAGCAGAAGGAGACCTATATTAAGATAGATGATCTCTTTAAGAATTGTCAGTTTGAGAATAAAGGATGGATAAAGTAAGGACGCTCTCTCTGATTCTCTCTCTCCTCTTTGCCTCTCTCTCTACTGCGGTTGCACAGAATGAGAATGGGCAGAAGGACTCTCTTGTGCGCCTTATTGAGGCAAATGCCGCCAAACTTATAGATAGGGATGGAGTTGTTCTAAGGAAGATAGAGGGGCCGGCAAGGTTTCTTCATAATAACACTTACCTTCTCTGCGACACGGCAATATGGGATGTAAATACCAATATAATAGATGCCATAGGCAATGTGCAGATTATTCAGGACGGGACCTGCCTTGTTGGAGAATCACTCAGATATATTGTAGAGAGTAATCTGGCTCAGTTCCGCGGCAGCAAAGTTACCCTTATGGACAAGGATAACAATATGCTTTGCACTCACAACCTGGATTACAATACTAAAGACAGCGTTGCCACCTTCTTTGGAGGAGGCTCGTTAAGGAGCAAGGATGGGGAGATAATAGAGAGTCTGGATGGTACCTATGATTCCAAAATCAATCTCTTTGTCTTTTACAACAGTGTGGAACTCTTTTCCGATTCTCTCTTTGCCAAATCTACCAGAATGGAGTATGACTCCAATAAGAATGTGGCCTATTTTGGTCCCTCAACCATAGGATGGAAGGGGGATAATATGCTTGAGGCAAATGGCGGGGAGTATGCCAGAGAGAGGGAGATTGTTACCTTTGAGAAGAATGCCTATCTCTTCTCTAAAGAGCAGGAGGTTTGGGGAGATAAGATAGTTTATAACCGCAGGAGTGGAGATGCACAGCTTTACGGCAATATTCAGATAACCGATACGGTTCAGTCTGTGCTTATGTTTGCAGACAAGGCAACCTATCAGAGGGAGCCTCTTGAGATAATCCTTACGCAGAGGCCGGCAATAGCAATGTATTCTGAGCAGAATGGCAATCGGGATACTATATATGCCTCTGCCTCCGACTCCATAAGGTACTACACAAAGCCCTTTGCAGAGCTTGATTCTGCAGCCATTGCTGCTGCAAAGGCAAGAAAGGGGGTTATGATTATTGACCCTATGAAGGAGATAGAGAAATTGCGTCAGGAGAAGCTTAAGGAGGCGCGCTCCGGACGCAAGGAGGGGAGAGAGGAGAATGCCGGCAATAGCTCCACAAGAAGTTCTGGCAGGAGTTCTGGCAGGAGCTCCTCGCAGGCTAATATCTATGCGGGCCAGCGTGCTCCGGAATTCCCATCTCCTCAGCCGGACCAGCAGGAGAGCCCAATTGAGCAGCAGGATAGTATTCCAAGTGCAGGAAAAGAGAGCATGCAGCAGGTAGATTCTACAGCAATTCTGGCAGAGAGGGAGTTGGATGCGCAGATTATGCGCCACGATACCTGTACTGTTACCTTTGTAGAGGCCTGGCATAATATTAAACTCTACGGCAAGGATTATCAGGGAGTATGCGACTCTTTGATTTATACCGGCATAGATTCTATAGCAAGACTCTATATAGAGCCTGTCTTGTGGAGTGATGCAAAGAATCAGTTCCTCTCGGACAGTATCTTCATTCAGATAAGAAACGATTCTCTATACAAGGCGGATTTTATAAACAATGCCTTTATTATAACGCAAGAGGATACCGTACACTACAATCAGATAAAGAGTACGGAGATGATGGCCTACTTCAAGAAGAATGATATCTGGAGATTTGACGCTCTTGGTGGGGCTTCCCTCATCTTCTATATGGAGGAGGACAGCACATATACAATGATTAACCAGAAGGAGTGCAAAATTCTCTCTGCCCTTATAAAGGAGCGCAAAATAGAGAGAATACGCTATTACGACCAGCTTAAGAGCGATCTTCTCCCAATCTACGACCTTCCAATAAACAAACAGAGGCTCCGTGGTTTCAAATGGTTGGAGGAGAGAAGGCCAAAGAGCAGAGAGGAGGTTATGCCGCGTGCCATTCGCTCTTCTCAAAGGCGTCGCCTTAAAGCAGAGCCTATGCCGGAGTTTAAGCAGACCTCTCTCTATTTTCCCGATTCTATGCAACATATAGTTGAAATAAAAGAATCACTTAATTTCTAAGAAGGGTAATAATACGAATAGGCAAAAAATGAGGGTGACCATCCGGTCACCCTCATTTTTATCTTTAGACGGTTGCGGCAGCAACCGCGGATTCTCTATTTATAGCCCTCGTTCTGCTGTTTTCCAATCTCAGGGTTGGCATCAATCTCTGCCTGTGAAATAGGGAGACGGCATCTGAAGAATGTTCTGTCTATTGTGGTCTCTCTGTACTGAGATTTTGTACCGTTGCCAAACTCGTCATCTGAGAAGGTGATTGTCTTGTTCAAACGGCAGAGCTCAAAGAAGAGTGAACCCTCTGCAAAGAGCTCTTTTCTTCTCTCAAGGATGATGGCATCCTCTGTAACTGTTGTCTCATCGTAAGGAGCTACATCAGGGTCACGTTTGCTGATTGCATTCAGATAGTCTTTTGCAGCAGTCTTGTCGTTTGTCTTGAGCGCGCACTCGGCAGCCATCAGATATACCTCTGAGAGACGGATAACTTTAACGTTAACAGCTGTGCTGTT
>SAMEA3663128__coassemble_280_pt1 | contig 11891 bp, 7 predicted proteins | sample SAMEA3663128__metabat2_high_PE_017 | metagenome-assembled genome bin SAMEA3663128 (sample SAMEA3663128) | pig gut metagenome | biome: pig gut; feature: pig-associated habitat; material: faeces | place: Denmark | collected 2012
CAAGTTTTCCCTGCTGGTAGGGAGCGCGCTGAAAATGCAGGCCGCGCACCACTCCGTAAGTGCTCATACTCTGGTTGTCCTGCACAAAGGGCGGAACCTCTCCCTCTCTCTTGCCAATTCCTTTACAAAAGTCTCTGTAGGAGAAGCTCTCAAAAAAATAGCCTCTCTGGTCTCCAAATACTTTGGGCTCTATTATATAGACTCCCTCTATCTTGCTCTTGATAAAATTCATAGTGCAAATTTGGCAAAAAATTCCTTACAAGCGGCAACAACTTCACTCTGAATAGGCTCTGTAAGCTCTGTATGCATTGGAAGCGAGAGTACGCTGGCAGAGAGCAGCGCGGCATTCTCTAGCCCGCCAACTGCCTTGGCCACCCCTTTGAAGGCCTCCTGTTCCTGCAGCGGCAGAGGATAGTAAACCATAGAAGGAATGCCCGCCTGCGCCAGATGGGCCTTAAGCGCCTCACGCGCAGAGGAGGCATCTGCACCCCTCTGAAGAGGATGCGCAATAATTGTATATTGGTGGAATGTATGTGTGCTGTAGGGAGCTCTGCAGGGGAGTTCTATGTAACCTGCCAAAGCGGTCTCCGCAAGAGCCTTGTCATAAAATGCCGCAGCCTCTCTGCGAGCTTTGAGATAATCAGGCAGATATTTTAGTTTAACATCCAGTATTGCGGCCTGAATTGTATCCAGTCTGGAATTGCAGCCTATGAGGGAGTGGTGATACTTAACCCTCTGGCCGTGGTTTGCAATCATCTTTATTCTCTCTGCAAGCGCATCATCGTTGGTAAAGAGCGCGCCGCCATCGCCATAAGCTCCAAGATTCTTTGTAGGGAAGAATGATGTGCAACCTATATCTCCCATAGTGCCGGCCTGCGCCTTTGTGCCATCGGGAAAGAGATACTCTGCGCCAAGCGCCTGAGCGGTATCCTCCACTACCCTTAGGTTGTGCGCTTTTGCAAACTGCAATACCTCCAACATTGGCGCGCACTGGCCATAAAGGTGCACGGGAATAATTGCCTTAGTGCGCGGAGAGAGAGCCCTCTCCATAGATTCCGGCAAGATGTTGAAGGTGCGGGCATCCACATCTACCATTACCGGCACAAGGCCCAGCAGGGCAATAACCTCTGCAGAGGCCACATAGGTAAAGGAGGGAACAATTACCTCATCACCCGGCTGCAGTTCCAATGCCATAAGCGCAATCTGCAGGGCATCTGTTCCGTTGGCGCATCCTATCACGTGCTTTGCTCCTGTAAATCTGCTTAGATTCTCCTCAAAGAGAGCCACCTGAGGCCCCTTTATAAAAGCAGTGCCGGCAAGTACCTCTGCAATGGCAGCATCAACTTCCGGCTTAATCTTATTGTATTGTCCCTTTAAATCTACAAACTGCATATCTGTTTCTTTTCCGGCGGCAATCCCAGGTACTCCACAACCCCATTCTTCAAAAGGTAGAGCTCCCCGCTCTCCGGGCACTTTGCCAACCCTGTTTCATCAAAACTCAATTTAGAACCGCAGCGGCTCATCCACCCTATCTGTCTGGCGGGATTGCCAACCATAAGCGCATAGGCAGGCACATCCTTGGTAATTACAGCGCCTGCGCCAATAAAGGCGTACTCACCGATATTATGCCCGCAAACAATGGTGCAATTGGCGCCAAAGGTAGCTCCTTGGCCAATTCTGGTAGAGCGATACTCTCCCCTTCTGTTAACTGCGCTTCTTGGATTTATAACATTTGTAAAGACGCAACTTGGACCAAAGAAGACATCATCATCGCATAAGAGACCTGTGTAGAGACTTACATTGTTCTGTACCTTGCAATTATTTCCCAACACAACATCGGAAGCAATAAAGACATTCTGACCTATATTACATCCATTTCCCACAACTGCATTGGGCATAATATGGCAGAAATGCCATATCTTGGTCTCCTTTCCAATAATTGCCCCCTCCTCCACAATGGCTGTCTTATGCGCAAAATAGTCCTTCTCCATCCCACTTATATAATGTATCCCACATCATTTGTCCAGAGTGCAATAGATAGAGTTCTGCGATTTGAATTCCGGAACAATCTCCTTCATCTTTCGTACGGTATCTACCTTAAGCATCTCCTTTGCAACATCGTAAAGAGCCTCAAACTCTCTCTTCACGTTCTCCAACTCGTAATCCCTAACCTTTGCAACAAATATCTTCTGATTATTTGTAGGAATTGTATTCTCCTTGGAGTTGAGCAGCTCCTCGTAGAGTTTTTCACCCGGACGCAATCCGGAATAGACAATCTTTATATCCTTATCCGGAACATAGCCTGCAAGAGTAATCATCTTCTTTGCAAGGTCCGCAATCTTGACCGGCTTGCCCATATCAAAGACAAATATCTCGAATCCGTTACCCATAGTCGCCGCCTCAAGAACAAGATTACAAGCCTCCGGAATTGTCATAAAGTATCTTATAACATCCTTATGAGTAACGGTTACAGGGCCTCCCTTAATAATCTGCTCCCTAAAGAGAGGAATTACAGAGCCGTTTGAACCCAGCACATTGCCAAACCTTGTTGTAATAAACTTGGTAACACCATTAACCTTGCCGGCAATGATGGCCTTACTTAGAGACTGCACATAAATCTCTGCAATACGTTTAGAGCAGCCCATAACATTGGTAGGATTTACAGCCTTATCTGTAGAGACCATAATCATCTTCTCCACTCCATACTCAACAGCACAATCGGCAACATTCTTGGTACCAAAGACATTTGCCATAATTGCCTCGCAAGGGTTGCTCTCCATTAGAGGAACGTGCTTATATGCAGCAGCGTGGAAGACAATATTTGGCTTATATGTCTTAAAGACAAGGTCCATTCTCTTTTTGTCCCTTACATCTCCTATCACAAACTTATACCTGTTCTCTATATCCTGGTCTGTCATATTGCGGATGCGCTTGGACCTATCTATAATCTCCAGTTTTATGTTATGAAGCGGTGTCTCCGCATTGTCCACAAGTAACAACTGCGCAAAATCCATCTTTGATATCTGCCTGCACAACTCGCTGCCAATTGAGCCTGCCGCTCCGGTTACCATTACAACCTTGCCCTTAATGAAAGACCTTATACCCTCTTCATCCACTCTATTCTCCTCTCTTCCAAGCAGATCCTCTATCTTTATCTCTCTAATCTGGCGGGAGAGCGTACCATCCTCAGAAAACTCGCTGAACTGCGGCTGAAGCAAAACCTTTACACCATTGTTTATACAATACTGTATAAGCCTCTCATTCTCCTCTCTTGCCGATGCCTCATCCGGAAATATTACAGCATCTATTCCCAATCTATGCACCAACTTTAAAAAACTCTCCTTGCAAGAGCAGGAATAGATAGGCAAACCCACTAGCCTTAGATGCTTGCTCTGCTCTTCAAAGACCAGAAAACCCGCCAACTTATAGTAGCTTCCCGATTCCTTCACAAAATCTACCACAGAGATGCTCTTCTGCTGCATTCCATACACAAGCACATTAAGACCCTTATTTCTTACAGACATTTTTGCATAGTTATAGAGCGCAATGATGGATAATCTTACTCCGATAATGGTTGTGGAGGCTATGGAGAAATCCAACCCGCACAATATAAATAACCTAAGCGGTGATATTTTGAATGGCGAGAAATAGAAAAAGACTATAGCAAGTATTATGGTTCTGAAAAATATTGCAATAAGAATAAGCAGCACCTCATACATTGTGGTATGCCTCATAACCCCGCGATTGGTCTTTATGAGAAGAAAAGATGCTATGCTTGCTAGGAAGGAGGCCCCATAAGCATATACCACAATATAGTTAAAGTAGTTATTGCGCGCCAGAATCAACATTATTAGTATAACTGCCGCACTTGCCGTTGCAGAGAGGAAGGCATCCAAAAAGAGGACAATCCACCTGCTGAAATATGGAAATCTTATAATTAACTCGGCTATGCCTTTTAAATGCTTACTCATTACTCCTCTCATACAAAATAAAGTCTACAAAAGTATCCAAATCTATTATAATATGCAATACTCTCCGATTCAATGATACAAATTTAACTATTATTTGATAAATATAAAATCAATTTAGTGCATATTATTCAATAAGCAATATTTATTATATACGAACATATTATGCCTATAATACTGATATAATATCAAATAGCACCATTTTTTCAATCAAAGAGATAAAAAATTTGAAAAATTCAAAAAAAGGCGTACCTTTGCATCGCTTTAGACAAAACAAAGCAATTGCGCGTAGTGCGCACGATTCGGGAGCATAGCTCAGTTGGTTTAGAGCATCTGCCTTACAAGCAGAGGGTCATGGGTTCGACTCCCTTTGCTCCCACAAAATTGGAAAAGCATTCAAAAGTTAATGGTCACACTCTAAAGAGCAGTGACCATTCTTATTTTCGGGACCATTCAACTCCACAATCTCATCAGCAGTCAGAGTCTATTCCGCACTCTCAATCTTAAGAGATGCCACAACATAAGAACTGCCGCCAATAAAGAGAAGGTCTCCCGGTCTGTAGAGTTTGGCCAGATAGTGTTCAAAAGCGGGCATAACAGAGTTTTCTGCCACTATTGCCTCCCCGCTAAAACCTGCTGCAAGCACTCTTTTGGCAAGAGTTTGGGAGGGCATTGCTCTGCTTCCCGATGCATTTACAAAGAGGTAATATGCCTTGTATCCCGGCGCATACTCATTTGGCAGGAGCGGTATGACAGAATCCAGGTCCTTATCTGCCACACAGCCAAATATCATTATGAGCCTCCTTGGCGAATCCGTTCCGGCGGCAAGAGCTGCAATTTGAGCCCCTGTTTGGGCAAACCCGTGCGCATTATGGCCGGTATCGCAGATAATCTCCACCTGATAGCCTGCCCCTGCAAATGAACTTGCAAAATGCAGCCTGCCTTCAGAATCGGCCACCAGATGCTCCCACCTGCCGTGAAGACCTGTTATTCTGGAAGCCTCCTCAATTCCCTTTGCAAATGGGGTTGCAGCAAGTTTTGCGGCAAGTGTACCTCTTCTCAATGCCTCTGCAAAGTATGGATTCAGCGCCAATTGAGAGAGGGCGGCAAGCACCGCACGCAGATTCTTCTGCTGGTAGGAACCTCTCAGGTCCATTCTTGAAACAAGCTGTTGCAGAAAAGCGGAGAGTTCTGCAGCATCGGGAGAAGAGGCAGGGGATAAATTATTCAAATAGAGCGACAGCCACTCCTGGGGCGAAGCGCTGTTGGAGAAGTGTATTGGAGAGTTGCAGGATTGGGCGCGCTCTCTGAAGACTCTGCAAACGTTCTCCTCTATTGCCTCACCGATAATTGCCGGCACTCCCTCTTTTATTATGCCTGCCTTTTCTGAGGCAATCTGAGGCAACTCATACCCAAGGTATTCGCAGTGGTCCTTGCCAATATTGGTGATTATGCTCAACTGCGGCACAATTATGTTTGTTGAGTCCAACCTGCCGCCCAGTCCGCACTCAATTACTGCCACATCCACCTTGCAATGACAGAAATAGCTGAATGCCATTGCAGTGGTTATCTCAAAGAAGGAGGCCTGCAACTCCTCAAATTTTGCCATATTCTGTATAAGGAAATTGTAGACATACTCCTTCTCTATCATCTGCATCGCAGAGCCGGAGGCTCCGGCAGAGACCTTTATCCTCTCTCTGAAATCCCAAAGATGCGGAGAGGTGTAGAGTCCAACCTTAAGGCCGCACTCGTTGAGCACAGAGGCAAGGATGTGACTGGTGGAGCCCTTGCCGTTTGTGCCTGCAATATGTATTGAACGGAATTTGTCTTGCGGATTGCCCAGCAGATTTGCTATGCTCTCCATCCTCTCAAGGCCCGGCTTATAGGCCATCCCCCCTACTCTCTGAAAACTTGGAAATCTGTTGAATATGGACTCAAGTAATTTCCTATATTCATTCTCATTGATATTCATTCTTACAAAGATTTGATACTCTTCTGCATCGGTTGATAAAATGCGGCTCAAAGTTAATAAAAAAGCAATAACCGCTCCCGTAATATCAAATATAAGTAGTACCTTTGGGGTTTAAGAAATATACTCAACTGTAAGGATATGATCTCTTTTTTCAACTCAAATTCTGATACGGTTATAGCCGTAGAGCATAAATCTGAACTTAACAGCAACAATATAAGCGCATTGGAGTGGCTCTTCTGCGGAAAAATATCACAAAGAGAGAGCCTGGAGGGCATCTTTGTAGGCCCCCGCAAGGAGATGATTACCCCTTGGAGCACCAACGCCGTGGAGATTACCCAAAATATGAATATAGAGGGCATCAGCCGCATAGAGGAGTTCTTTCCTTCACCAACGGAGAATCCGGAGCACGACAAGATGCTCAGCAGGGTGTACAAGGGTCTGGACCAGAAGATCTTTAAGATAGAGCGCAAGCCGGAACCTATAGTCTATATTGGGGAGCCATCTGCATTTGGCGCCAACACAGTGGATTTTGAGACCTACAACCAGCAGGAGGGTCTTGCCCTTAACAAGGAGGAGATAGAGTACCTTAAGGGGTTGAGCAGAAAGCTGGGCAGACCTCTTACAGACAGCGAGGTCTTTGGTTTCTCACAGGTAAACAGCGAGCACTGCAGGCACAAGATCTTTAATGGTATCTTTGTGATAGATGGCAAGGAGATGGAGAGTTCGCTCTTTAAGATGATAAAGAGGACAAGCCAGGAGAATCCAAACCTTATAGTTAGCGCATACAAAGACAACTGCGCCTTCCTGGAGGGCCCAACAGTAAAGATGTTCCATCCGGCAAGCGGTTCCAAACCGGATTTCTTTGTAACAGAAGATGCCAAGACTGTAATAAGCCTTAAGGCGGAGACACACAACTTCCCTACCACAGTGGAGCCTTTCAACGGTGCAGCTACAGGAACAGGCGGAGAGATAAGGGACAGAATGGCAGGCGGAAAGGGGAGTTTCCCTATTGCCGGCACAGCGGTCTATATGACCTCCTACCCAAGGTTCGATTCGGGAATAGAATCGGGAAGCCACAATAAGGCCTGCACAATAGAGCAGGAGGCTGCAATATTTGAGGATTCGGGATGCCGTTATGCCCTTAATATAAAGCGCGAATGGGAGAAGGATGCTCCGCGCAAATGGCTCTACCAGACTCCGCAGGAGATTCTTACCAAGGCCAGCAATGGCGATTTTGGCAACAAGTTTGGCCAGTGCATTATCTGCGGCAGCCTCTACACCTTTGAGCACAATGAGAGACTCTGCAGCAAGAGCGCAGAGGCAGATGAGACCCCGATGTTTGGCTACGACAAGGTTATTATGCTTGCCGGCGGTGTGGGTTATGCCAAGAAGGATGACGCTCTTAAGGAGAGTCCGGGCGTGGGCGACAAGGTGGTTATTCTTGGCGGAGACAATTATCGTATTGGAATGGGAGGCGGCGCAGTAAGCTCCGTAAATACAGGTCAGTACAATAATGCTATAGAGCTTAATGCAGTGCAGCGCGCCAACCCGGAGATGCAGAAGCGCGTCTATAATGCTATAAGGGCTATCTCCGAGAGCGGCAACAACACCATAATCTCCGTTCACGACCACGGCGCGGGAGGCCACCTCAACTGCCTTTCGGAGCTTGTGGAGGAGACAGGCGGAGATATAGATATCAGCAAGCTCCCTATTGGAGACCCTACTCTAAGCCTCAAGGAGATTATCGGGAATGAGAGCCAGGAGAGGATGGGACTTGTTATGAAGGAGGAGAACCTTGCAGAGCTTAAGGCTGTGGCAGAGAGGGAGCGCGCGCCATTCTACCAGGTTGGCCAGACTACCGGCAACCACAATTTTACCCTTAAGGACTCTAAGAGCGGGCAGGCTGCAATAGACCTGCAGATGAGCGATATGTTTGGCTCTGCTCCAAAGACCTATATGCACGATGTTACCAGCAACTATCATTTTGCGCCGGCAGAGTTTGAGAGCGGCCCGGAGGAGTTCCGCCACCATCTAAGTCAGGTGCTTCAGCTGGAGAGCGTTGCCTGCAAGGACTGGCTCACCAACAAGGTGGACCGCTCTGTAACAGGTCTTATTGCAGGGCAGCAGTGCGCAGGCGAGATTCAGCTTCCTTTAAACAACCTTGGAGTAACAGCCATAGGCTACGACAATAAGGAGGGCATTGCAACCTCTATAGGCCACGCCCCTGCCGCGGCTCTGATAGATTCTGGAGCAGGCAGCAGACTCTCTGTGGCAGAGGCTCTTACAAATGTGGTGTGGGCACCGCTCAAGGGCGGTATAAAGGCCGTCTCGCTTAGTGCCAACTGGATGTGGCCAAGCAGAAACAAGGGCGAGGATGCGCGCCTGTACGGTGCAGTAAAGGCTGTATCGGATTTTGCAGTGGCTCTTGGCATTAATATTCCTACAGGCAAGGACTCTATGAGTATGACACAAAAGTATCCCGATGGCAGCAAGGTTCTTGCTCCCGGCACACTTATTATCTCATCTGTAGCCCCTGTGGAGGATATAAACAACATAGTGCGCCCAAATGCCTCCAACTGCAGCAGCACATTCATTTATATACCGTTTGTGGAGAATCTCTACAAGGCCGGAGAGCTTAGCCTTGGCGGCAGCGCATTTGCTCAGGCTCTTGGCTTTTTGGATTCCACTACTCCCGATATTCTCTCGCCAAATTATTTTGCCAATGCCTTTGCTGCCCTGCAGGAGGCAATACGCAGAAGGGATGCCAACGGAGAGAGCCTTCTTCTTGCCGGTCACGACATCTCTGCCGGCGGTCTTATAACCACTCTTCTTGAGATGAACTTTGCCAACACCTGCGGCGGCCTTTCACTGGACCTCTCTGCTCTTCTTGCAGAGGCTTCCGGCAACGCCTGCTCATCTGCAAGTGCTGGCTCATCTGCAAGTGCGTGCTCATCTGCCAATACAGAGGCTTCCGGCAACGCAGAGTGCTGGAAGAAGTTGGAGAGAGCGCTCTTTGCAGAGTACCCTGGCGTAGTTGTGCAGGTAGCTGAGCAGAGAGCTGAAGAACTGGAGCAGATACTTGCCTCTCACAATGTTAAGGGTTACAGGATTGCCCAGCGCATAGAGGAGAGGGTTATAAGAGTTAACGGCATAGAGTTGGATATAGACCTTATGAGAGATATCTGGTACAAGACCTCATATCTTATGGAGATACGTCAGTCCGGCGCTGAGTGCGCAAGGGAGAGGTACCAGAACTACAAGAAACAGCCGCTCCGCTTCTCATTCCCTAAAGGCTTTACAGGCAGACTTGAGCAATATGCCACATCGGCGGAGGCTCCTGTTGCGGCCATCATCAGAGAGAAGGGTTCCAACGGAGACAGGGAGATGGCTTGGGCTCTGCACCTTGCGGGCTTCCGAGTAAAGGATGTTCATATGACAGACCTTGTATCGGGAAGAGAGACTCTGGAAGAGGTTAAGATGATTGTATTTGTAGGAGGCTTCTCCAACTCAGATACTCTTGGCTCTGCAAAGGGCTGGGCAGGCGCTTTCCTCTACAATGACAAGGCAAAGGCTGCACTGGATAACTTCTATGCCAGAAAGGATACAATGAGTCTTGGAATTTGCAACGGATGCCAGCTTATGGCAGAGCTTGGTCTTATAACACCTGAGAATAGAGAGGAGTCGCCAAAGATGAAGCACAACCTCTCAGGAAAATTTGAGAGCTGCTTTACTGGCGTGCATATAGAGGAGTCGCCATCAATAATGCTTAAATCGCTGCAGGGCAGCTCGCTCGGCATCTGGGTTGCACACGGAGAGGGACGCTTCAGTTTCCCTGGCGAGGTTGTTGAGAATGGCACATTTGCCAATGCCCAAGAGCTCTTCCGCAATTGCAAACCGGCCGTAACTTACAGCTACAACGCCTATCCTGGAAACCCTAACGGCTCGCCTATGGGTCTTGCGGGAGTATGCAGCGCAGATGGCCGCCACCTTGCAATGATGCCTCACCCGGAGCGCTGTCTCAGGCCTTGGAACTGGGCTTACTACCCGGGCAGCAGCACCAATCAGGTCTCTCCTTGGATAGAGATGTTTGTAAATGCGCGCAACTGGTGCCAGGGCAAATAGATTGCCCTGGTTATAACTTCTTGCCTGCAAGGTTGGGACGGCTATAGTTTCTTGCCTGCCAGGTTGGGACGGCTACAGTTTCTTGCCTGCCAGTTCGGAGAGTTTTGAGCGCTCTCCCTTGGTGAGGTTTACGTGTTCAAAGAGCGGCTCGCCGTAGAGTTTGTCATTTATATGTGTAAGGCCGTTGGACCACTTGTCCAAATATGGCTGGTCTATCTGCTGGATATCTCCGGTAAAGACAATCTTTGTTCCCTCGCCGGCTCTGGTAATGATAGTCTTAACCTCGTGAGGTGTAAGATTCTGCGCCTCATCTATAATAAAGAAGACATTGGAGAGACTTCGTCCGCGGATATATGCAAGCGGAGAGATAAGCAGCTTCTCCCGGCGCAACATATCCTCAATCTTCACATTCTCCTTGCTTGAGATTCCAAACTGCTTCTTAATTACGGCCAGGTTATCATAGAGAGGAAGCATATATGGGCCAATCTTATCCTTTGCATCTCCCGGCAGGTAACCAATCTCCTGATTCTTAAGCGGAATTACAGGCCTTGCCAGCAATATCTGACTGAAGTTATCCGCCTGCTCAAGAGCAGCCGCAAGCGCCAGGAGAGTCTTGCCTGTACCTGCAGTTCCTGTAAGAGAGATAAGTTGCACCTGCGGATTCATAAGCGCATCCATAGCAAAGACCTGCTCACTGTTGCGCGGCTGGATGCCATAAGCGATGCAAGGCTTAACCGGCACAATGGAATTTGTAGGAGCATCGAACCTTGCCAAGAGATACTCATAAGCCTGCCTGCGCTTAGCGTTATCCTTTTGGTCTGCGCCTGGCTGCACCTCATAGCGGAACTTATATAATTGGTTGGCCGGCTGCTTTTTATAGCGCACCTCATCTACAGTGATTCCTCCCGATGCAACCCGCTCTATCGTATTTTTCGGGAGATTATTAATTACCTGTACCCTCTTCTCGTTCTTCTCAATATGTTTCTCCTCTATTCTATCGGTCAAATAATCCTGAGCAACCATCCCCAGCGCGCGCGCCTTCATCCTAAGATTCACATCTTTGGTAACAAGCGCCACAAACCTCTGCGGATTCTGATTCTTAACCCAAATTGCCACAGCCAGAATCCTATGATCCTGAATATCATCTTTAAAGCTACCCTGCAACTCCAGAGGGAATGGATGATTAATCTCCACCCTAAGAGTACCCAGCCCCTTGCCAAGAGAAAAGCCCTCTCCCTTGAAAAAATTCTTGTCGGCACTGAGAATATCTATCTTACGCATAAACTCTCTTGCATTATACCCAAGCACATCGGTACTCTTCTTAAACTTGTCCAACTCCTCTATAACGGCAATAGGTATAACAAGGTCGTTCTCCTGGAAATTATAAATAGACCTGCTGTCGTGCAGGATAATATTGGTATCCAGCACAAAAATCTTCGGCAGCCTAGGCTTGCCGGATTGCACATTGTATTGCGCATTGTATTGTGTATTGGATTGCACGTTTACTTGTGCGTTTGCCTTCTTGTTGGATTGCTTACTCATAGCTAAAGTATTTTGACAAATTTTCATTAAAGGTAATAAAAATCAGAAGCAAAAGCAACTTCTTCCCGATGGGCCTCACAACCAGCTGCCCGGCCAGCAACAAGCCTCATCTGGCGGAGAAGTACTCCGGTTTGGCTAGCAATCTGGCGTACCTGGGCCGGATTTGCTAACTCGCAGCTGCTTCCCGATGCTGCCGCAGGGGCTCTCTCCAGGGCACTCGGAGCAGAGTCCACCGCGGAGCGGCAACTCTTCCGCACAGACTTCCGCTTCGCTCCATCCCCCCGCCG
>SAMEA3663128__coassemble_293_pt1 | contig 11723 bp, 10 predicted proteins | sample SAMEA3663128__metabat2_high_PE_017 | metagenome-assembled genome bin SAMEA3663128 (sample SAMEA3663128) | pig gut metagenome | biome: pig gut; feature: pig-associated habitat; material: faeces | place: Denmark | collected 2012
ACAGATTGGCAGGCATCTTTAATATGCAGAGTCTTGAGCGCGCTCCGGAGGGCTACCTCAATCATCTGGAGCTGAGATTCTCAAATGAGTGTGCCCGCCACAAACTTTTGGATATACTTGGAGATTTTGCTCTTATAGGCGCGCCAATAAAAGGAATGATAATAGGCTATAAGACAGGTCATAGAATCAATACCCTTATGGCCTCAAAACTTAGGGAAATTGTTAAAAAAACCATATAATATTTACGAAGATGAAAGAGCAGATTGATATTCCGGTTTTTGATCCCAATGCCGAGCCATTGATGGATGTTAACAAAATAAAGACCATTCTCCCACACAGGTCTCCTTTCCTTATGGTGGACAGGATTACAGAGATGGGGGAGGACTATATTGTGGGAGTAAAGATGATAGGTGTAAACGAGTGGTACTTTCAGGGACACTTCCCAACAGAGCCTGTAATGCCGGGAGTACTTATAATTGAGTCTATTGCTCAGTGTGGAGGAATGTTGGCGCTTAGGGATGTGGACGACCCTTCTAAATACTCAACCTATTTTGCAAAGATAGATAACGCAAAGTTCAAGAGGAAGGTTGTTCCGGGCGACGTTCTTGTTATGCGCCTTAAGATTACAGAGCCTCTCAGAAGAACCCTTATGTGTATGCACGGAGAGGCTTATGTTGGCAATCATCTTGCTTGTGAGTGCGATATGATGGCTCAGATTATCAAAAACAAAGAATAAAAAATTTATGGAGAATAACTCATTTATACACCCAAATGCCAAGATTGGCAAGAATGTGGTGATTGAGCCCTTCTGCTACATAGCGGAGAATGTTGAAATTGGCGACGGCTGCCATATTGGTCCGCACGCTACCATCTATGACTATGTGAAGATGGGAGAGAATTGCCGCGTCTTCCCGGGTGCGGTTGTTGGAGGTGTTCCTCAGGATCTGAAATTTGCAGGAGAGGTCTCTTATGTGGAGATTGGAAACAATGTTACAATAAGAGAGTGTGCAACAATCCACAGGGGTACAGCTGCCAGCAAGAAGGCTGTTACCAAGGTGGGAGACAATACTCTGATTATGGCCTATGCCCACGTTGCTCACGATTGCAACATTGGCAAGCACTGTATTCTTGTAAGCTATGTTGGTCTTGCAGGTGAGACAGACGTAGATGATTGGGCAATTATCGGAGGCGCTTCCGCTGCACACCAGTTCTCCAAGATTGGTGCGCACGCAATGATTTCAGGCGGCTCTATGATAGGCAAGGATGTTCCTCCTTATGTGCTTGCAGGCAGGCGTCCTCTCTCGTTCTGCGGCATCAACCTTGTGGGACTCAGAAGAAGAGGCTTCACTCCGGAGCAGATAGACCAGATAAGGGAAATCTATAGAGTGATATATCAGAGCGACCTTAACGTTACAGATGCCTGTCAGCGCGTTGAGGAGGGTTTTACAGATACTCCTGAGAAGAAGATTATTCTGGACTTTATCAGAAACTCTTCCAGAGGTATTATTGGCTATAAGCCAACTTTCAAGGGTGACGAAGAGTAGAGTGTTATGCAGAGGGAGGCAGTTCTTTTAACAACGGCGTATTTCCCTCCTGTGGAGTATTTTGTGGCTGTGGCAAGAGCCGCAGAGACATATGTGGAGTCCTGTGAGATGTATCAGAAGCAGTCTTACAGGACTCGTTGCATAATCTACAGTTCTGAAGGGCCATTCCCTTTAAATATTCCCATTCTGCGTACAGGGGGAGACCACTCCCACAAGATTCCCATAAAGGATGTAAAGATAGACTATTCAGAGAATTGGATTCAGGCGCATTTAAGGGCGCTTGAGGCTGCATATATGAATACTCCCTTCTTTGAATACTATAAAGATGAGATTTATTCAGTTATCAACTCCAGGCCGGAGTATCTCATAGATTTGAATATGAGGCTTATGCAGCTGCTTCTCTCGTTTATGGAGGGCTTGAGAGCCAACATCTGCAACACTACGGAGTTTGTTGCTCCGCATTCCGCCTCCGCCCCATATACAGAGTTGCCGCTGTGCGATTTAAGGGAGCGTATCCAGCCCAAATACAAGGGAGCCTCCTATCTTAAAGAACTAAATATGGAAAAGCCGTATTACCAAATCTTCTCCGGCAAATACGGCTTTATCCCAAATCTCTCAATTCTGGACCTTCTCTTCCACGAGGGGCCCAACTCCATCTCCTATCTCCGCTGAAATCTTAAGCTCTCAGCTAAAATCTGAAGCCAAAGGTAAAGAGCAACTTCCAGCAATTGGTCTTATAGTTTACAATTGGAGCATTAGGCCCGTCATATATGGCGCCGCTCTTCTCATCCTTGCCCACAGTTGTCTGGAAAGCGGCATCCATAAAGAACCCGCTGCTGTGATTGTATCCCAATCCTGCAGAGACAATATTGGTTGTTTCTCCCAATGCAGATACTTTGTATGGGTTAGAGTAGTGCTGGAAACCGGCTCTTACCGCCATCTCCTTAATTGGAGTAAGCTCCAATCCAACCCTAAAGATGTGCTGTGCCTTGTAAATCTCTTTAATATCAGCATTATCAATTGCAAATGAACCTGTACGGCCGCCTACCTCCCTCAGTCGCATAGAGGAGTAGTCTATCATCTCATAATCTGCGCTTATTACGCCAATTCCTGGAATCACCCCGGCTGCTCCCAAACTGAAAGAGAATGGGCTCTGCAGGGTATAGTCATACTCTCCCTCCGGGGTAAAGATAAGCTGGCTGTAGCCGTCGTTGAAGGCAGACCTCATTGCAGAGGAGTATCTCTCCGTAAGCCAGTAGTAGGTTGGAGAGGCTATGCTTCCGCCCAATCTGAAGAATGGGTTAGGTGTAAAGATAAAGCCTGCTTTAATCTCCATACCTGTACCAAATGTCTTATGCTCATAGCCATAGCCAAAACTCTCAAAACCGCTGTCAAAATCGCGTGAGTTTACTGCATTCTCCGCAATGCTTATATTTATCTTCTCATAGACGCTCTTTGCCTCCAGGTTTATTCCAAAGTAGAAGATATTGGAGATGTTTCCTCCAAAGTTAACGGTGGCGCTTGTAACGCTGCCCCTGCGCTCTGTAAGGAATTTCTGATCCAGAGGACCTCCCACCATAATATCCACAATCTGGTTGCCCTGGTTGTCCACGCCTCTGTTGTACATATTCTCCGTTGCGGCAATATATTGGTCTGATGTATTTGGCAGCAGAGAGAGCAGAGTAGTGTTCCAGCCAAGAACGGAGACCCAATCGCTTGCGCCAAAGGTAAGGAAAGGGTCCTGGTGGCTGTTTATGTCCATCTCCCTGGAATCTATGCCGTTGGTTTGCTCGGCCAGACTTTGCAGCCAGCTGGAGTTGCTGTTTCTGCCGTTTGCTCCAAGGGAGTATGAAAGGTTGTTCTGCTTGTTAAGCACCACACCCAGACTCCATCTGACCAGACCTCTGCTGCTTCTGCCGGTCTCAAAAGAGCCTATGAAGCCCGCATTGCTTATGCCAAATCTTGTAAGGTTGCCCGAGTTGCTGTAACCTCCCGCATAGGTGCTGTTATACCCTGCATTGGTAATGCTTGGTGTTACAGAAAACTCCGAATACCTGTAAACTGCAGAGGAGGCGGGGTTTATTGAGATGCTGCCCATATCGCCGCCAAGAGCTGTAAAGGCATTTCCCATTGCAACGCTTCTTGCAGTGCCTTCTCTATTCTGCTGCGAGAGAGAGAATGCCCTCTCTACATAATCCGTAGGGTTGTTCTGCCCAAAGAGCGCAACGCAGCAGAGGGCATTAACCATAAAAAATGAAATATACCTCTTCATAATAAATCCTTTTAATAATCAGCACTCTACCTTCTTCTATATATTGAGCCGCCTGAGCTGCTTCCCGAACTGCTTCCCGAACTTCTTCCCGATGAGTAAGAGGAGCCGCTTGAATAGGAGGAGCCGCTGGAGTATGAACTGTTGGAATTATTGTTGTAATTCCTGTTGTAGTTCCTGTTATAGTTGCCGGAACGATAGATACTATTGCTGCTGTTACTGCCACTGCTGCTGCTACTGTTGCTGTTGTTTCTTACGCTGGTGTTGCCGGTTGCATCGTTTTGGCTCTTCTGCGTGGTGCGGCGATAGATTGTGGTGCCACTTCTTGTGCCGCTGTTTGTGCCGCTGTTTATGTTGTTGTTGCGGTTGCCGGAGTTGTTGCTGTTGTTCTGCACATTGCCATTATTGTTCCGCACACTGTTGTTATTCCGAACATTGTTGTTGTTACGCACATTATTGTCGTTCTGCGAATTGTTGTATCGCACGTTGTTGGTGCCGTACCTTACGTTGCCAACCCTTGGGTTTCTGGTAGAACTTCCCACAGAGCTGCCGCTATGGGAATTGCTCTTTGAATATACCGGGTTGCCGTAGCTCCTATGGGAAGAGGCATTGCTGCGGCCGCCGTAGTATGGTCGGGAATAGGAGTCTGCCCTTCCGTAGTAAGGATTTCTGTATGGCCTGTAGTGGTGGTGTGGAGGGTAACAGCTCCAGTGGTGGTGATACCACGGATTATGCCATCCGTAGCCGTAGTACCAAGGGTCTCTCCAATACCAATCTCTCCAGTACCAGTCTCTCCAGTACCAGTAGTCCCAGGAGGTGTACCAGCGATATCCGTAGTAGTACGGGTTTCTGTACCACCAAGGGCTCCACCAAGGGTCTATCCAGTTTCCGTAGTCGATTACAACGTTTACGGTATATTTCGGTGAGTCAAACCTCCTTAACTTTGCAGCATAGCTGTTGGGGTCTGCTGCAATGGTGAGATTTACCTCTGCAGCCGGCTCGGACTCAAGCTGGCTGTATGTCTTTTCCTGCAGAGTACGGCTCTCATTTACAATAAGGTTTCTGCCCTCTTCTGCAGAATGGCTTGCAGCGGCATTGTAGTAGATGCCGTTCTGGAAGCCGTCGCTGTTGTTAACAGCCTGATAATAAGTGCCACAAGAGGATAATGCAAGCAATCCCGTCAAATAAATAATAAATCCATTGTTTTTCATAATTACCTCCTCTGTTGAAAATAATTTTGTATTTTTGCACCCTACTACAAAGATATAACAAAAAATGTTCCAATATGGCAAAAGAGGTAACAAGTAAAGAGGAGAATTATTCGCTTTGGTATAATAATTTGGTTGTAAAGGCAGACTTGGCTGAGAATTCTGCAGTTAGAGGTTGTATGGTCATTAAACCATACGGGTATGCAATTTGGGAGAAGATGCAGCACCAGCTGGATTCAATGTTCAAGGAGACAGGGCATCAGAATGCCTATTTCCCGCTCTTTATTCCAAAATCATTCCTAAGCAAGGAGGCAGAACACGTTGAGGGTTTTGCCAAAGAGTGCGCTGTGGTAACACACCACAGGCTTATGGTAGACCCAAACGGCAAGGGTGTTGTTGTAGACCCTGATGCAAAATTGGAGGAGGAACTTATTGTTAGGCCAACATCGGAGACAATAATCTGGAATACATATAAGAACTGGATTACATCCTACAGAGACCTTCCTATTCTCTGCAATCAGTGGGCAAATGTTGTAAGGTGGGAGATGAGAACAAGACTCTTCCTTAGAACAGCGGAGTTCCTCTGGCAGGAGGGCCATACAGCCCACGCCACTATGGAGGAGGCTCAGAAGGAGACAGAGACAATGGTTCAGGTATATGCAAAGTTTGCAAGGGAGTATATGGCAGTGCCGGTAGTGGTTGGGCACAAGACAGAGTCCGAGAGGTTTGCCGGTGCGGTGGATACTATGTGCATAGAGGCTATGATGCAGGATGGCAAGGCGCTTCAGGCAGGTACGTCGCACTTCCTTGGCCAGAATTTTGCTAAGGCCTTTGATGTGAAATATACAACTAAAGAGGGCAAGCCGGAGTATGTTTGGGCAACCTCCTGGGGAGTCTCTACCAGACTTATGGGAGCGCTTATTATGGCCCACGGAGATAATAACGGCCTTGTTCTTCCTCCAAGACTGGCTCCTATCCACGTTGTTATGGTTCCTGTCTTCAAAAAACCGGAAGAGGAGGAGGCAGTGCTTGCCAAGATGAGGGAGTTTAAGGAGCTTATGGAGAGGGCCGGCCTTACCGTAAAGATAGATGACAGAGACAATTTGAGAAGCGGCTTCAAGTATGCGGAGTGGGAGTTGAAGGGAGTGCCTGTAAGAATTGCAATGGGCCCAAGAGACCTGGAGAACAGAACTGCAGAGGTTGTCAGAAGAGATACTCTGGAGAAGGAGTTTGTAAGTTGGGATTCTCTTGTAGAGCATGTTGCTGCACTTATGGAGCAGATTCAGCAGAATATCTATAAGAAGGCTCTGGATTTCCGCAATGCCAATACCTATAAGGTAGATAGTTGGGATGAGTTCAAGCAGAAGATAGAGGAGGGTGGCTTCCTGCTCTGCCACTGGGATGGCACAAAGGAGACGGAGGCAAAGATACAGGAGGAGACCAAGGCTACCATAAGGTGCATTCCTATAGATTCATTTGTTTGTGAGGAGGAGGGTAAGTGCGTCTATTCGGGCAAACCTTCCAAGAGAAGAGTAATTTTTGCAAAATCATATTAGTAAGGAGTTAGTTATGTCAACAGACCCGTTACCAAAACAAGGTCAGATTCTGGCCTTGCTTGATGCAAAGGCCGGAGCAAAGGCTGCTGTTTACGACCAGGCATTGGAAACCTTCAATCAGCTGAAGGACCTGCTTAGCGAGATTAGCAACGACCTTAACGAGGCCCTGGAGGATAACCCTGCAGTTAACTCAAGAAGAATTAAACTTGAGTATAGAGACAGAGGCAAATTTGAGGCTGAACTTAAATTTGCAGATGATGTTCTGCTCTTCAGTATGCATACAGATGTATTCCAGTTTGACAGAGATCACGCTGTCTGGAAGAATGCCTATGCAAAGGGAGGCGATTTCAATACCTATTGCGGTGTAATAAGTGTTTACAATTTTCTTTCAGACTCCCTTAAATATAATCGTACAGACGATTTAGGCTATCTTGTGGCAAGACTCTTTGTAAACAAGGAGAAATTCTTCTTTGTAGAGGGCAAGAGGCAGCAGAGGCAGAAGGTCTCTTCATTTGGCAAGGTGGTGCTGGATAAGAATGAGTTGCAGGAGTTTGTGCAGTCGGCTATGTTGTACTCCCTGCAGTTCGACCTGCTTGTTCCTCCGTTCGATATGGTAAAGGTGGCAACTCTGGATCAGATTAACAGTAAAATAGAGAGTACCCAGCTTAAGACAGGAAAGAGGTTGGGATTTAAGTATAATTCGGATGATGTTCTTGAGGAATAGCAAATTTGCATTCAGGTCTCTGGTGGCAACCCTGCTGCTGGCCCTTCTCCTTCCACTCTCCCTTTTGGGGCAAAGAAGGGGTGGCGGAGAGAGCGTGCAGATGATTACATCAGATACAACCCTCACCTCTGCTCAGAATATTATAAGAAAGATAGGATTATCCAATAAGGTGCCTGTCATTCAGTATGTTCCGGTTGCGCCTCCAAAGTATTGGACTACCGGAATGCTTACCCAGCTGAGCTTCTCTCAGGTCTCGCTTACCAACTGGGCCGCCGGAGGTTCAGGTTCCATTGCTATGAATGGTTATGTGAATGTAATGCGTAACTATGCAAAGGATAACCTCTATTGGGAAAATAGGGCGCAGGTCTCCTATGGTTTTGTGCAATCCTTCGACCAAGGCTACAGAAAGAGCGAGGATAAGTTTATCCTGGACAGCAAGGCGGGTTATTCCACCTTCAAGAACTTCTTCTTCTCAGCCGCACTTAATATAAAGAGCCAGTTTTCGCCGGGTTTTACTTATAACAGCAAAGATGAGGCTACGAGGGTTTCAAAATTCCTCTCGCCAGGTTATGTTACATTTGGTATAGGTATAGACTACAAGCCGGATAAGAAGTGGTACTCCGCCACTTTTGCTCCCATTACGCTCAATACCATTATCGTAACCCAGAAGTCGCTGAGAACAAAGTACGGAAACGCAGAGGATGAACCTGTAAGGGTTCAGGTGGGTGCTCAGCTGACAGGAAACGTCAACTATTCCCTCAAGAATTTCAAGGCTGTTTCCCAGCTGATTCTCTTCTCGGATTATAAGCACAATCCGCAGAATATTAAGGTTACTTGGGATGTGATGCTAGCCTATAAGATAAACAGATTCCTTGAGGCTACCCTAAGGACAAATCTCATCTATGATGATGACATTCTTATAAAGGATGACAACGGAGACTATGCTCCCCGTGTGCAGTTTAAGGAGGTGCTGGGCATCTCGTTCGCATATACCATAGGAGAGTTTAAGAAATGATTTCCCAAAGGAGATTCGATGCGCTTTTAAAGAGATTATATGATGGTAATTCTACCATCGTTGCCGGCGTCAGCGGCGGTCCGGATTCTATATGTATGCTTCATCTTCTGGCCTCCAGCTCGCTCTCTCCAAGAGTTGTTGTGGCGCATCTCAACTTCTCCCTCAGAGGGGAGGAGAGCAACGGCGATATGCGTTTTGTAGAGGAGAGGGCAAAATTCTACGGATTCCCATTTCTCTGTAAAACCGCCGATACGCGCGCCTATGCCGAGGAGCGCTCACTCTCTATTGAGATTGCCGCAAGGGAGATTCGTTACAAGTGGTTTGGGGAGATTCTCTCCTCTTATGCCCCTGCAGTTCTTGCGGTAGCTCATAATGCCAACGACAACGCAGAGACACTTCTGCTTAATCTCTTGAGAGGTACAGGCATAAAGGGATTATGCGGAATAGCGGAGAGGGCGCCTCTTCCTTATCGGGATAATGATAAATATGAGGTCATAAGGCCCCTTCTCTCTTTTGAGCGGGAGGAGATAGAGGAGTATCTTGCAAGCAACTCTCTGCAGGCTAGGATAGATAGCACCAATGCTCTATGCGATGTGGCAAGGAATAGAATAAGGAATATCATCATTCCGCAGATGCGCCAGATTAATCCCTCTGCCGTGCGCAGGCTTAATATGGATATTGCAAATTTTGCAGATGCCTATCTGCTTCTGCAACAGGGTTTAAGCAATTGCAAGGAGAGCTATGTGCTCTACCGGGCAGGGGGCAAGCTTCCCCTCTCTGGCCAGAGCGGCCAGGGCGTGCAGTTCCGCTTGGCGCTCCTTAAGAGGTATTTGCAGCTTATGCTGGACGGCAAGGCGCTTGCGGCTGCAGGAGGCACTGCTCTGCTGCTGGAACTGCTGGAGGAGTTTAACTTTCCTGCCACTATGCTTGAGGAGGTTGCGGAGTCGCTCAAACGCTCTTCTGCCTCCCCGCAATGCGATGCAAAGTTTTGGCGTACAGAGAGATATACAATGGTGCTGGAGGAGGGCAACCTCTACATCTACCTCTCTTTGGCAGAGAGTGAGGGGAGCGCTCTTCTTCCCGATGCTCTCATTCAAGCAGAGCCGCAGGAAGCTCTCATTCAAGCAGAGCCGCAGGGAGCTCTCATCCAGGCGGACTCGCAGAGTGGCTTTGCAAGGGCAGGCATAATTCCGCTTAAGAATGGGCTTATCTTCTCATATATGTTTTATGAATGGGAGGGAGAGGGGACTCCTGTGGAGCATTGCAAAAGGCTCACCGACGGCAATCTGCTAACCTTGGATGCAGACTCAATCACTTTCCCTCTAAGGCTTCGTCCTGCAAAGAGTGGAGATTTTTTTGCGCCTCTGGGTATGAAACGAGGAAATAAGAGAATAAATGATTATCTTGGCGAGCGCAAAGTGGAGAGGCTTCTTCGGGAACATGCCCAGGTGCTGGAGGATGCCGGAGGAGGAGTTGTTGCTCTGGTTGGTTTTCAGGTGGCAGAGAGGGTAAGGGTAACAGAGAAGAGCAGGCACCTTATGACTCTCACTCTGCAGTATAATGGATAATTACAAGTTATATAACTAAATACAGATATGAGACCAAAACTTACATTAGGCGTTCTTGGCGGCATGGGGCCTGCTGCAACAGCAGACTTTATGCGGCTTATGGCTCAGAAAGCCCCTGCAGGATGCGACCAAGAGCATCCGGAGATGTTCATTTATTCTAATACCATTACTCCCGACAGAACCACATACCTGCTTGGCAAGGGACCAGACCCTCGCGCAGATATAAAGCGTGGTGTGGAGACCCTGCATAAGTGGGGCGCGCAAGTGCTTGCAGTTACCTGCAACACTGCCCACTATTTCCTTGACGAACTGGTGGAGAAGGGAGAGATGCCTATGCATCTTATCCATATTATCGATGAGACAATTAAAGCCTCTGCGCGCATCTGCCCGGAGGGGGCTTGGCTTACTGCCACAATGGGCACAATGAAGACAGGCCTCTACCAGAAGCACGCGGAGTCTATGGGATACAATTTCAGAATCCCTACAATGGAGCAGAAGGAGAGAATACACCACATTACAGACCTTGTAAAGGCCGGTGAGTGCGACCTTGCCGGAAAGCTCTACAAAGAGGTGATAGAGGAGCTTTGGACGGTGGCAAAACTTCCTGTAGTACTTGCCTGCACAGAGTTGCCTATTGCTTACGACCACACAGGGCTGGATCCTAAGATGGGTATCTCCTGCCTTGGCGCGCTTGCAGATGCCTGCGTAGAGTACCTTTATGCGCCGGAGAATAATAAATAAAATGGCGGGTAGTGTATGAAAAGAGTAAAACTTGCCCTTCATTGGCAGATTCTTATTGCCATTCTGCTTGGAATAGTCTTCGGAATCCTCTGCTTTGACTATGTAAAATATATAGACTGGGCCGGATCAATGTTCCTGCGCGCCTTAAAGATGATTATTATTCCAATGGTCTTCACCTCGCTCATTATGGGTGTGGCCAGCATCGGGAAATCATCAGACCTTGGCAGAATTGCAGGAAAGACCTTTGCTTTCTATATTCTCACCACACTTGTGGCAACCGCAATTGGCCTTGTCCTGGTAAATCTCTTCAAGCCTGGCGTTGGCGCAACAATCAACCTTACAGAGACAGTGCAGAGCGTAAAGGCAACAGAGACCTCCTTTATGGACCAGATAGTTGCCATTATTCCCGACAACATCTTTGCAAGCCTCTCCAAAGGAGATTTGCTCCCTGTAATCTTCTTTGCAATCCTCTTCGGATTCTTCATTACACAGGTGGACGAGAAACCAAGAATCTTCCTCTCCGATTTCTTCAGCAGTGCCTTTGACGTTGTTATGAAGATAACTCTATTTGTAATTAAGTTTACCCCTTACGGTGTCTTTGCAATTGTGGCCAAGATGGTTGGAGACCAGGCAGGAGATTCGGAGAAGCTTATGGGTGTATTGAGCAGCCTTGGAGTCTATACCCTTATTGTATGGGCAGGTTGTCTTATTCACGGAGGCCTTGTGCTGCCTGCCATTGTCAGGATATTTGGCAAGACCAACCCTTGGAGGCATCTTAAGGAGATGTCCTCTGCAGTTCTTACTGCCTTCTCTACCTGTTCATCTGCAGCTGCGCTTCCCATAGCTCTTAAAGATTCTCAGGAGAAGATTGGCGTCTCCAACAAGATAGCCAGCTTTACGCTTCCTCTTGGAGCCACCGTTAATATGAACGGAACAGCTCTGTATGAGGGTATTACGGTACTCTTCATAGCGCAGGCCTACGGCATAGACCTCTCCATTGGACAGCAGATAATGGTTATGGCAACAGTTCTTCTTGCTGCCATAGGAACAGCCAGCATCCCTATGGCGGGTCTTGTTATGATAACCGTTGTGCTTCAG
>SAMEA3663128__coassemble_303_pt1 | contig 11510 bp, 7 predicted proteins | sample SAMEA3663128__metabat2_high_PE_017 | metagenome-assembled genome bin SAMEA3663128 (sample SAMEA3663128) | pig gut metagenome | biome: pig gut; feature: pig-associated habitat; material: faeces | place: Denmark | collected 2012
AAGTATGTGAAATACAACTTCCTGAGGGGGCGCACGTTCGTGAGCATCGAGCAGTTGAACGAAGAGGGAGTCCGTTGGCTGTCCGAGACAGCCAACGGACTACCTCTTCGTTCAGCTGCTCGATGCTCGCGAACGTGCGACCCCTCAGGAAGTTGTATTTCACATACTTCACAGCATTCTCCACTTTACCCTTCGACTCCGGGTCGGCCTTGCGGCAAAAGATGCACTGGAAGTGAGACTGGTTCATATACGAGTTGAACGACTTAGTGAGTACGTAGTCGCCAAGATTCTCCGCGTGGATGAACACGGCATCCTGGTCGTATATTATCTTCTTAGGTTTGCCACCATAGTACTCAAACGCCTTTTCGTGAGCATAGACTGCCAGGTCGGAAGTGAAGGGAGACTTACTGAACCACACATACTTCTTGCGACTGCGGCACAGTACCATGACAAAGAAGTACACCTTGATCCTTCGCTTGTCCTCATACTGCATCCACATCTCCCCGAAGTCCACCTGGGCATATTCGCCAAAGTCCGTCTCCACGATTCTGCCGTACTGGCGTGGGGATGACGAGACCAGCTTCTCTATGTTGTACTTCGCGCGGATGTACTTCACATAGTTGTATACCGTCTTGCTGTTTACATCCGGAAGGTCCGGATAGTGTTCACGCAGCCAGTCATGGATCTGGCTGGAAGATAGATCTGGATGCTCATCAAGCCATTCACTCACCTTACTTTCGTAAGGATCAAGTACCTTGATATACATCCGCTTGTAGGATTCGCTCGACTTGAACTCATCGCAACTCATCCTGAGATACTTGCGGACCGTCTTCACGTCCATACCAAGTTCTCTTGCAATCTGGGCTTTTTTTAGGCCCAGTGCTTTTTTTTCATTACATTTGTACCACATCACGAGTTTCCTTTCCGGACTCTCGAGGATTATAGCATTCATAAACATTTGTATTTTTGGTTATTTACAAAGTTATGAATGCTTTTTTCTATCCCTCAAAACGGGGAATTAACTTTGCGAAAATTCGGGGATTCAAATTTACTGATTACAAGTGCTGGATAAGGCTGCAACTTGGTGGGTGCGTCGTTCGTGCAAATCACCGCGCACACCTTCAAAACATAAACATCTAATACACAGGTAATTATATTTTATAGCCGTGCTCGGTGAGCACAATTTGAGCTCATCGAGCACACCCTCAAAAGTTAATTGTCTGGTTATAAGGACTTTACATTTTAGAGGTGTGCGCGGTGATTTGCAGGAAGACCACTTTCGGTATTCCCGATGCCAATTTTAGGATTCCCAATGCCACTTTCCCAGTCCTCCGAGCACAAAAACCTCGATTTTGTGCTCGAAATGCCTGAAATCGAGGGTTCTGAAGGCTTGGGCGCCCACGGTCTATGCGGAAGAGTTGCCAACTCTGCTGGAAATGGCTGCCGCCTGGCCGGGGGCAGATGCTCAGACACAGAACAAAAAACAGAAGAGGGTGACCGAAAAGTGCCACCCTCGTCTGTTTGTAGTGTGAGATCTTTGTCTCTCAATCTTCAAGTACCTCCCCTTTGGAGTTGCACCACTGGGACTGCATTAGCATAAAGTCAGATACGCTCTCTGTCTTTATGGCGCATTTGTATTTCTTGCACCATTTGCGCTTGATGCTATTGAAGAATCCCTTTGTGATGTAAGCCTCCAGAACCGGATTCAATTTTAGGATGAAAGAGGTTATGTGTCGCTCCTTTACATAGTAAGCAAGTTCCCTCTCAAGGGCCTCATCGGCAAGAATGGTAGGAGCTATCTCTCCCGTGCCGTGGCACATAGGGCATTTCTCGTTTACTTTAATCTCTGTAGCCGGTCTTACTCGCTGTCTTGTTATCTGCATAAGACCAAACTTTGTTAATGGAAGAACATTGTGTTTTGCCCTGTCATTGGCCATAAGCTCCTGCATATGCTTGTAGAGCGCAACCTTATGGTCGTTGTCGTCCATATCTATGAAGTCCACTATTACAATTCCGCCAATGTCCCTAAGGCGCATCTGTCTCGCAATCTCATCTGCGGCGTGCATATTTACTATAAAGGAGTTCTCCTCCTGTTCCGCAGTCTTTGCGCGTATGCCGCTGTTTACATCCACAACATTAAGAGCCTCTGTGTGTTCTATGACAATGTATGCCCCTTGCTTGATTGGAACAACCTTGCCAAAGGAGCCCTTTATCTGCTTTGTAAGGTCGTATGCATCAAATATTGGAGTATTGCCTTTGTAATACTTCACAATATCCTTCTGGTCCGGCATAATGGTGGAGATATATGAGAGTATCTCCTGATACACCTCCTTGTCATTAACCACAATGTTTGTAAATGAGTCATTCAGGAGATCCCTGAGAATGGTTGTGGTGCGGCTGCGCTCGTTGAAGAGAAGTTTTGGCGGTTTACCGTTTGCTATGGCCTCAAAAGAATCCTCCCACTTGGAGATGAGGGAACGCAATTCCGCATCAAGCACAGCGGCCTTCTTTCCCTCTGCGGCAGTTCTTATGATAGCTCCGTAATTCTTTGGTAAAATACTGTAAACCAGCCTCTCCAATCTCTTCTTCTCCTCTTTTGAGGAGATCTTCTGAGAGATGTTCACCTTGTCGGCAAACGGCAGCAAAACAATGTTTCTTCCGGCAATGGAGATCTCTGCTGTCAGTCTGGCACCCTTGGTGGAGATTGGTTCTTTGACAATCTGCACTATGATAGGTTGTCCAACTGTAAGCACATCCTCTATTTTGCCCTCTTTCTCCAAAATTGAATCTACAGTTATGTTGGAGTAGAAAGAATTCATATCCTTCTCTTTCTGAAGGTGTTTTGCAAAGAGGTCGAAAGCCTTGTAGTTCAAGCCAAGGTCCAAATAGTGAATAAATGCCTCCTTCTCATCTCCAATATCCACAAAAGCCGCATTCAGGGCAGGCATAATCTTCTTTACTCTGCCCAGATATACATCTCCCACAGATATAGAGCCGGTATTACTCTCTATATTAAGTTCAACCAATTTGTGATTCTCCAGCAAAGCAATGGTAATGTTTGCCGGATTGACATCAATAATTAAATCTTTCTCCATCTATTACCGTAGATAAAACATAAAGCGATGCCCAATGTTAGGCATCGCCTGTTGATTACCGACATCTAGCGGCCAAACACTACTTACGCTTCTTATGTCTATTCTTGCGAAGACGTTTTTTGCGTTTGTGTGTAGCCATTTTATGTCTCTTTCTTTTCTTTCCGCTTGGCATAACAAAAACTTTTAAAAATTATTTACCTTTAACCTTGCTCATAAATACTTTAGCTGGTTTAAAAGCTGGAATATTATGCGCAGGAATAACTAATGTTGTATTCTTTGAAATATTTCTCGCAGTCTTCTGAGCACGCTTCTTGATAATAAAGCTGCCGAAGCCACGAAGATAGACATTCTTCTCGGCTGCCAATGAGCCTTTGATTGTCTCCATAAAAGTCTCGACAACATTCTGTACGGCAATCTTCTCCATACCTGTTGTCTTTGCAATCTCGTTAACGATATCTGCCTTTGTCATATTATGTATTTTATTGTATTTATTTAAATTCGGTTGTGAGCGACAAAGTTAGATATTTTTTTTATTCTTACAAAGGAAAGTTTGGCACAATGATTGACTTTTATGAGTGTCTAACTATAATTTAGAGGGAAATTATTATAAACTGACAATTTGACATTATTTATGAAATTACCAGAGATGATATTGGATCAGCTGAGTCAGCTGGAGGGTGCGGGGAACTATAACATTTTACCTATAGTTAATGTGGAGGGCTCGTCCAATGTAGAGGATATAGATATACCTAACACACTGCCTATTCTTGCAACCAGAGATGCAGTGCTCTTTCCGGGCACGGTGCTTCCGGTAACCATAGGCAGACAAAAATCCCTTAAACTCATAAAGACCTTATACAAAGGCACAAAGATAATTGCCACATTTACCCAGAAAAACATAAAAGTGGAGGAGCCGGACTTTGAAGATTTGTACAACATTGGCGTAGCTGCAAAGATTATAAAGATAATTGAGCTTCCCGACGGCACCCTCTCCGCGCTTTTGCAGGGCATTCACAGAATATCCCTGAAGGAGATACTCTCAAGAGAACCCTATCTGGTAGGCATTGTAGAGAATCTTCCCGAAGTTAGAGCCAAAGAGGACGACAACTATAACGATTATGTCGCCGATTCCATAAAGGATGCGGCGCTTACAATAATAAAGATGTCTCCAAACATCCCCCAAGAGTTGAGTTTTGCCATAAAGAACATAGAGGGATTTGAGTTCCTCATAAACTTTATAGCAGCCAATATGGAGTTTGAGAAGATATCTGACAAGATAAAGATACTCTCCGAGTCCAACCCTACCGAAAGGGGAATGAGGCTTCTGGAGTTGCTGCAGAAACAGATAGAGTTCATTAAGCTTAAGAATGACATTCAGCAAAAGGTAAAGAGCGAGATGGACCAGCAGCAGCGCGAGTACTACCTTAACAATCAGCTAAAGACCATTCAGGAGGAGCTGGGCATGGGGGCCGGCAGCCAGGATTCTGAGAAGCTGCGCGAAAGGGCCGCAAAGAAAAAGTGGCCTGCAAAAGTGGCAGCGGCATTCAGCAAGGAGCTCTCCAAACTGGAAAAGATGGTAAGCAGTTCTCCCGATTACAGTGTGCAGCTAAACTATCTGGAGTTTATGCTGGACCTCCCTTGGGACGAGACCACACTGGATAATCTGAGCCTTAGCAACGCCCAGGAGGTGCTGGACAAGGACCACTATGGACTGGATAAGGTTAAGGAGAGGATTATTGAATATCTTGCCGTTCTTAAATTGAAGGGAGATATGAAATCTCCTATTCTCTGCCTCTATGGGCCTCCGGGAGTGGGTAAGACCTCTCTGGGCAAATCCATTGCCAAGGCACTTGGCAGGAAATATGGAAGGATTTCACTTGGAGGAATGCACGACGAGTCTGAGATAAGGGGCCACAGAAAGACCTACATTGGCGCTATGCCGGGAAGGATAATAGACACCATAAAGAAGTGCGGTTCGTCCAACCCTGTAATTGTGCTGGACGAGATTGATAAAGTGGCCTCCGATTACAAGGGGGACCCCTCATCTGCGCTTCTTGAGGCACTTGACCCGGAACAGAACACTGCCTTCCACGACAACTACCTTGATGTGGATTACGACCTCTCCAAGGTGCTCTTCATAACAACAGCCAACAACATTGGCAATATCTCCCCTGCCCTTAAGGACAGAATGGAGATGATTCCGGTAAGCGGATACCTTGCAGAGGAGAAATACTTCATTGCCAAGGATCACCTTATTAAGAAGCAGCGCGAGGCGCACGGGCTCAAGAGTTTCCAGTTTAAGATTAACAAGGCTGCCATTGAGACCATAATAAACGAATACACGAGGGAATCGGGAGTAAGAAATCTGGATAGGCAGATTGCCAAACTTGCCCGCTACGCTGCCAAAAGGATTGCGGTTGACGGTATGTCTAGTGTAAGCATAACTCCTAAGGATGTGAAGAGCATATTGGGCCTTCCGGTGCATTTCCAAGACCTGCAGAAGGGCAATGAGATGCCCGGAGTGGTTACAGGTCTTGCCTGGACTGAGGTTGGAGGTGAGATTCTCTTTGTGGAGTGCAGCCTGAGCAAGGGTAAAGGGGTGCTTACAACCACAGGTAATCTGGGAGATGTTATGAAGGAGTCTGCCACAATTGCCTACCAGTACATAAAGGCTCATCCGGAGCTGATTGGTGTTACTGCAGAGGAGATTGCATCCAAGGATATACATATACACGTGCCTGAGGGCGCCGTTCCGAAGGATGGTCCGTCTGCCGGCATAACCATTGTGAGCGCTATGGCCTCTGCCTTCTCCGGCAAATGTGTAAAGCACGGCATTGCAATGACAGGAGAGATGACCTTAAGGGGCAAAGTACTCCCTGTTGGTGGCATAAAGGAGAAGATTCTTGCCGCAAAGAGGGCCGGAATAGATACAATTGTTCTCTCGGAGGATAACAGAAGGGATATTAACGAGATTAAGAGCATCTATATAGAGGGCCTCTCCTTCAAATATGTAAAGAGTATGGAGGATGTGCTCAAATTTATCTTTGAGGATTGAGGATTGAGGCGAGATGATAGATGTTAAGATTGAGCCGGGATGGAAGGAGCTCCTTAAGAATGAGTTTGAAAAGGAGTATTTTTCAAGGCTGGTTGAGTCTCTGCATGAGCAGAAGCGCAACGGCGTTGTAATCTATCCTCCCGGCTCAAAAATCTTTAATGCTTTTAATCTTACTCCTCCCGATAGGGTAAAGGCTGTTATACTTGGACAAGACCCCTATCATAATCCCGGTCAGGCACACGGCCTCTCCTTCTCCGTTCCGGAGGGTATTGCCGCTCCCCCGTCATTAAAGAATATCTACAAAGAGATTTCAACGGATTTGGGCATTGACACATCGTCAAGAGGCGGAGACCTTACCCGATGGGCCAGGCAGGGGGTCTTTCTGCTTAATGCAGTGCTTACCGTAAGGGCAAATCAGCCTGCCTCCCACTCCGGCTTGGGGTGGAAGGAGTTTACAGATGCGGTTATCTCTCTGCTCTCCAGCCGCAGGGAGCATCTTGTCTTTATGCTTTGGGGCAACTATGCCCGCAGCAAGAGCGGGCTCGTAGACCACAACAAGCACCTTGTGCTGGAGGCAGCGCACCCCTCACCGCTTGCAAGAGGAGCATTCTTTGGGTGCAGACACTTCTCCAAATGCAACAATTATCTTATAGCGAACGGAATTGCCCCCATTGTTTGGTAATTATTCAATTATACGCTAATTTTACACAATAATTATAGAATTGATGTTGTAATGCGTACAGCCATATTTCCGGGTTCATTCGACCCCTTTACAATAGGTCACTACGATGTTCTTATATCTGCGCTTAAACTCTTCGACAAGGTTATTATTGCCGTTGGCTACAACAGTTCCAAAAGCGGCTATTTCAGTCCCTGCACAAGAGTAAAGATTATAGAGGATGCCATAAAAGGATTGGAGCACGTAGAGGTATGCACCTATTCGGAACTTACCATAGACCTTTGTAAAAGACTTGGAGTCAACTATATAGTAAGAGGATTGCGCACCACCACAGATTTTGAGCTGGAGAGCGTAATTGCCCAGGCAAACAAAAAGATGGCTCCGGATATTCTCACAATCTACATTCCTGCATCGCAAGAGTACTCCTTTGTTTCAAGCACCGTTGCAAGGGATGTGATAATTCATCAGGGCAATGCAGAACTCTTTATGCCAAAGGGGGTAAACATTCAAAAATATATAAAGGCAGGAATGGTTAATATACCGCCTGTAAAATCGGATAAGCAAGAATAGGGGTTGGAACGATGGTCTTATATATCTCTGCTCTTTGTTGCACTGCTCTTTGGCAGCACTCAGCAACTGCGCTCTGCGGAAGGAGCCTTTAGATTAAGGCTCAACTGCAAGGCGGCAATAGAGTGCGGTGCCATCTCTAAGGGAGACACAATTGCAATAAAGGGATTTACCTGGGGAGAGCTCTCCACCGCTCCCCTCTCCTATGGCATTGTTAAGGGCAGAAGTATAATCCTTACTCTGCAGAATGCCAAATGCGGAGAGTATGTGGTGGAACTGCGCAGGAGAGCCGGCGGCAGCAGTGGCGTCTCTGTAGAAGATGGCAGCAATGGTGCCTCTGCGGCAGGCGGCAAGGTGCGCAATATTATGGAGTTCTTTGTGTCGGATGCAGAGAGCCATCGGGAAGAGAAGTATGCCATAAGTTATAAGAATGATGCCTTTTATGCGCAGGCGCTTGAGGGGGCTGCGGAGAATGGGTTGCTGGCAGAGCTTAATGCCTCTATAAGGGATTTCTCTGCTGGCACAATTGGCAATAAAGAGGCTAAGGAGGCGCTTGATTCCATCTATAGCAAGGCGCTGGCAAGCGATTCTTCTGCGCTCTTTACCTCATTGTGCCGCCTCTCGCTGGACAATAGGTGCAGAAGTGTAAGGTATATAAGGTCTGTGCTGCCTCTGGAGGACCCAAGAGTGCTCTACACCAATTTTGTTAAGAGCAGCGTGGAGTCTTACCTGAAGAGCCTTGAGAGAAACAGCACGGAGGCTTTGACATTTATTGCAGAGGATTTGGTGCAGAGTGCCCACAGCACGCTTAAGCCATATATTGCACTGCAGATATTCAACCTCTTTAAGGAGGCTGAGATTATGGGGCAGGAGGCTGTTGCAGTTGAGATTGCAAAGAGGTATCTGCTTAATGACAAGAGTGGCAGCATAGAGGAGATGCTGGGTTATGAGGCCTATTTTGGCATAATGGCATTTGTGCAGATGAATGAGCATTCCCTTATAGGAATGCAGGCGCCTCAGATAGAGCTTCCCGATTCGCTGGGTTGCTTGCACTCCATTCCAGAGTGCGGCGAGGGTGCAGATGAGGCCTCTCCATTTTTGCAGCTCTTCTACTTTTACACCTCCAATTGCAGCAGTTGCAGGGCAACCACTCCGCTGCTGGCAGAGCTGCTGCAGCGCTATTCGGGAATACCAATAAAGATATATGCCATCTTTACAGGCAGCAGCAGAGGTGAGTGGATGAGCGAGTGCGCAAAGTTCTCTCTTATAAAGAATCCGCTGGTGGAGCGCATAGACCTCTGGGACCCTGAGGTGGAGAGCAACTTTCCTCTGCTCTATGGCGTTATCTCTACGCCGCAGATGCTGCTTACAACAGACAAGGGCATTATTGTTGGACGCAGGCTTACCCCGAAGAGCCTTGAGCAATTGCTTGAGGCAATAAATGAGAATTAAATTATCGCAGCTATGATAACAGGAAAATACAAAGATTTCTACAACAAGGTTAAGACCTTGATTCCAAAAGAGAGAATGTTTCACGACTCATTGAGCACACTGGCCTTTGGTACAGATGCCTCTTTTTACAGATATACTCCTAAGCTTGTCATTAAGGCTCAGAACAATAGGGAGATTCAGCATATATTGGCCAATGCATGGGAGATGGAGATACCTGTAACATTCAGGGCTGCAGGAACTTCGCTCTCCGGACAGGCTCAGAGCGACAGCGTGCTTGTCTTTGCTACTCACGGCTTTGGAGACCACAAGGTGCTTGAGAGCGGTCTTAAAATAGAGTTGCAGCCGGGTCTGCGCGGAGGTTATGCCAATACATTTCTTGCAAAGTACGGCAGGAAGATTGGTCCCGATCCTGCCTCTATAGATTCTGCAATGATTGGCGGAATTGCTGCCAACAATGCCAGCGGAATGTGCTGCGGCACAAGCGAGAACTCATACAAGACCGTAGCAGACCTTAAACTTATCTTTGCGGACGGAACTATGCTGGATACTGCCAGCAAGGAGTCCAGGGAGGCCTTCAGGGCAACCCACGGCCAACTTTTGGAGGGGCTTGAGGCTATAAGCAGGGAGATTTATGCCAACCCGCAGCTTAAGGAGCGCATAGAGAGGAAGTACAAGATAAAGAATACCACAGGATATAGCCTGAATGCCTTTGTGGACTATCGGGAGGCCTTTGATATTCTTAAACACGTTATAATTGGTTCTGAGGGAACTCTGGCCTTTATTGCCAGCATTACCTACAATACTGTTGTGGAGCATAAGCACAAAGGGCTTGCGCTTGCAATTTATCCTACAATAAAGGAGGCTTGCAGTGCCGTACAGGAGCTGCAGAAGCTGCCTGTCTCTGCGGTTGAATTGCTGGACAGGGCGGCTATGAAATCTGTGGAGAATGCTCAGGGTGTTCCGGAGTATATTAAGAGCGTCTCCGATAGGGCGTATTTCGTTTCGCCTGTTGTAAACCTTGAAGGGTTAATTCTTAATATGATTGAATGGGCAGGAACAACAGAGCAGGAGCTGGAGAAGAAGATTGCTGCAATTACAGAGGGGATAAAGGGCTTTGAGACAGAGCTTCCGTATAAGTTTACAAAGGATGCCAAGGAGCAGGCTACACTCTGGAAATTGCGCAAGGAGACACTCCCTACCGTTGCGGGTATGAGAAAGGCCGGCACCACCTCCATTATTGAGGATATCTGCTTCCCTGTGCCAAAGCTGGCCGAGGCAACAACAGAGCTGAGGAAGATTTTTGACAAAGATGGCTATGAGGATGCCGTAATTTTTGGCCACGCGCTTGCCGGCAACCTGCACTTTATGTTCAATCAGGACTTTGGCAGCAAAGAGGAGGTTATTAAGTATGCCAACTTTATGGAGGATATTGCCAATATGGTGGTTAGCAAATATGACGGCTCGCTTAAGGCAGAGCATGGCACCGGCCGCAATATGGCGCCGTTTGTAGAGCTGGAGTGGGGCGAGCAGGCATACAGCCTTATGAAGAGGATAAAGAGCCTCTTCGACAGCAAGAATATTCTTAATCCGGGCGTTATCCTGAATAGTGACAAAAATGCCCATATTGCCAACCTTAAGCCTTGTCCCGATACTAAAGAGATAGTAAACAAATGTATGGAGTGCGGCTTCTGCGAGCGAACCTGCGTTGCGGAGGGGCTTACACTCTCTCCAAGACAGCGTGTTGCCTCCTTTAGGGAGATGCAGCGACTGCTTAAGAGCGGAGAGGCTCCACATATTGCCGCAGAGATGCAACAGCGTTATGCCTATTGGGGAGAGGCTACCTGCGCCACAGACAGTCTCTGCGCTATGATTTGCCCTGTAAAGGTAGATACGGGAAAACTTATTAAAGAGCTCCGACACGAGGGACACTCGCCAAGGGCGGAGAGGATTGCCACTAAACTTGCAACCAATATGGATAGGGTTACAAGCGGAATGAGAGGCTCTTTGGGCACACTCTATGTATTAAGAAATATATTTGGCAAGAGGGTCTTTGGGGCTATGGCCTCTGCGGCGCGCTGGGCCTCCTTCAAGAGCATTCCAAGATGGACAGAGCATTTCCCTAAGAATGCGCACAAGATTAAGGAGAGCGCTTGTACGGAGAGCGCTTGGAAAGAGAGCGCTGCAGGAGAGAAGATTGTGGTCTATTTCCCATCCTGCATTACCAGAAGTATGGGTGTCTCCAAGAACTACTCTGATGAACTGGAGATAACCCGCCTGACAGAGGTGCTGCTTAAGAGGGCAGGTTACACAATACGCTATCCGGAGAATCTGAACAAGCTCTGCTGCGGAATGGCCTTCTCTAGCAAGGGTTATGTGGAGGCAGGCAAGAGAGCCTCGGACGAGTTGCAGGCAGCGCTTATGAAGGCTTCCGAGAATGGCAAATATCCGATTCTTTGCGATATGAGCCCTTGCCTCTATACAATGCACACAAATATGGACCACATTCTTAAACTTTACGAGCCTGCGGAGTTTATTAAGAAGTATCTGCTTGACAACCTTACCATTACTCCTGTAGATGAGAAGGTTGCCATCTATGCCGTCTGCTCTGCAAAGAAATTGGGTGTAGATAAGGACCTTGTGGAGATTGCCAAAAAATGCGCAA
>SAMEA3663128__coassemble_307_pt1 | contig 11461 bp, 7 predicted proteins | sample SAMEA3663128__metabat2_high_PE_017 | metagenome-assembled genome bin SAMEA3663128 (sample SAMEA3663128) | pig gut metagenome | biome: pig gut; feature: pig-associated habitat; material: faeces | place: Denmark | collected 2012
TTTTAGAGACCTGTCGCCGTATTTTGCTCTTTTTCTATCCTTGGCTGCATTTTTTTTAAAAAAAATTGCTTTCTGGGCTCTTTTCTGGGCTATTTTGCGCTCTACGTAGATTGGTTTCCACTCCTTCACCTCCATTCCGCAATAGTACATTGTGGAGGAGAGGGTCATTGGGGTTGGAGTAAAATCTTGTACCTGCTCCATATAAACGCCATCCAGGGCCTTGTGTTTCATAAGGCGTTCCATATCCTCTTCACGGCAGCCCGGATGGGAGGAGATAAAGTAGGGCACAAGCTGGTATTTGAGCTTTCTCTCCCTTACAAGTTTGTCAAACTCATACTTAAGCCTCTCAAAGAGCTTGAAGGAGGGCTTGTGCATAAGTTTTAGCACACGCTCTTCCGTATGCTCCGGCGCCACCTTAAGACGCCCGGAGGTGTGGTTTGTAACAAGTTCATTAAAGAACTCCCTGCAGCATCCCTCCGGCAAAAAGCCATTCTGGTCTAGAAAGAGGTCGTATCTTATGCCGCTCCCTATGTAGGCGTGCCTTATGCCTTCTATGCCCTTAATTCTCCTGTAAAGGGCCAGAAGCGGGCCGTGGGAGTAGTTGAGGTTAGAGCATCGGGAAGGGAAGAGACAGGATTTCCTCTTGCACTTTGCGCAAAGGTTGCTCTTGAAGCCCTGCATTGCATACATATTTGCAGTAGGGCCGCCAAGGTCCGAGATGTTGCCGGCAAAACCGGGCAGATTGCGCAACCCCTCCGCCTCTTTTACAATTGAGTCAAAGCTGCGGCTCTGGATGCGTTTGCCCTGATGGGCCGCAATTGTGCAGAAACTGCACCCTCCAAAGCAGCCTCTATGAGTATTTATGGAGAATTTTATCATCTCATAGGCCGGGAGGTGCTTCCCCTTGTAGCGCGGATGGGGCAATTTGGTAAAGGGAAGGGCATATATCTCATCCATCTGGCTCTCTGTTGCAGGCTGGTATGAGGGATTTACTATCACTGCCCCTTTGGAGACGGGCTCCACTATAATCTTCTGCTCCAGCAGGTTGGCATTAAGTTCTATCTGGTTAAAATTCTCCGCAAAGGCACGCTTCTGCCTGCAGCACTCCTCGTACGAGTGAAGCAGCAGCGGCGCCTCCTGCGCAGTGCAATCGCCCCACCTCTCTTTAATGGCGGCAGAGTTGCAGTAAGGGTCATACCAGGCTATCTGCAGGGCATTGCTCATATCGTAATACCCCTCTGGAAGATTTGCCCTCTCTGTTGGCGGAATTTGCCACAGGCCACCCTTTATCTTATACTTCTTTATATGCTCGGCTATCTGCAGAACAGGCCTCTCTCCCATTCCATAGATAAGGAAATCTGCGCCGCTCTCTACAAGCACAGAGGGGAGCAGACTCTCCTTCCAATAGTCAAAATGGGTCAGCCTCCTCAACGATGCCTCTACACCCCCAACCACAACAGGCACCTGCGGCCAGAGTTCTTTAAGAATCTTGGTATATACGGTTACCGCGTAGTCCGGGCGCATTCCCGATACCCCGTTGGGCGTATAGGCATCTGTGCTCCTTAGCCTCTTTGCCGCAGTGTAGTGATTTACCATAGAGTCCATAGCTCCTGCAGAGACTCCAAAGAAGAGCCTTGGCGCGCCCAGCTTGCGAAAATCACGCAAATCGTCTCTCCAATTGGGCTGAGGCACAACGGCAACCCTGTAACCTGCAGATTCCAAAACTCTGCAGATTACAGCTGTACCAAAAGAGGGATGATCTACGTAAGCATCTCCGCTAATGAGGATAATATCCACATTATCCCACCCCCTTGCCTCCATCTCCTTCCTGGAAGTGGGAGGAAACAAATACGGCTCGGGCATAATTACATTCTCTCCGGAAGTTCTATTCCAAGAATCAGCATTCCCTTCCTTAGCACAAAGGCTATCTCCTTCAACATTGCAAGACGGAAGAGCAATCTCTGCGAATCGCTCTCCTTAAGGATGGAGACACTCTGATAATATTGGTTGAACTCTTTTGCAAGGTCGTAGATAAAGTTTGCAACAAGTGCAGGTGAGTGTGCGTCGCCGGCCTCCTTTATGCGCACAGGATAGCTGTTAAGGAGTTTGATTATCTCCACCTCCTTTGGAAGCAATTCGGAGAAGTTCTCCGGTACGGAGAGGCTCTCCTCCCCTGCAATCACTCCGCTCTCCTTTGCCTTACGCAGAATAGATTTGATTCTGGCGTGTGTATATTGTATGAATGGGCCTGTATTGCCATTAAAATCTATAGACTCCTTAGGGTCAAAGAGCATTGTCTTTTTGGGATCCACCTTAAGAATAAAGTACTTGAGCGCGCCAAGACCAATCATCTCAAAGAGTCTCTCCTGCTCCTGCTCCGGAATGCCGCCCAATTTGCCAAGCTCCAGAGAGGTCTCCTTTGCAGTCTGATACATCTTCTCTATAAGGTCGTCGGCATCCACAACCGTGCCCTCCCTGGATTTCATCTTGCCCTCCGGAAGTTCAACCATTCCGTAAGAGAGGTGATAAATGGCATCCGACCAGTCAAAGCCCAACTTCTTAAGGATAAGTTTGAGCACCTTGAAGTGATAGTTCTGCTCATCGCCCACAACATAGATAAGCTCATCAAACTTATACTCGTTGTAGCGCTGCTCTGCAGTGCCCAAATCCTGTGTCATATAGACAGAGGTGCCGTCTCCCCTAAGGAGAAGTTTGCGGTCCAGTCCATCTGGTTCCAAGTTGCACCATACCGAACCATCCTCCTGCCTCTCAAAGATTCCTCTCTCCAGGCCTGCATTTACCAGCGATTTTCCACTAAGGTAAGTGTTTGATTCATAATATGTTCTATGAAAACTTATACCCATTCTCTCATAGGTCTTGTCAAAGCCTTCATATACCCATCCATTCATCTTTGCCCACAACTCTCTAATCTCCTTGTCGCCGCTCTCCCACTTTACAAGCATAGCCTGCGCCTCCTTAAGGATTGGAGAGAGTCTCTCAGCCTCATCCTCGGAGATTCCCCTCTCTGCGGCAATGGCCTTTGTCTCCTTTTTAAGTTCATTGCTGAAGAGAACATAATATTTTCCTACAAGATGGTCGCCCTTTATGCCGCTGCTCTGGGGAGTCTCTCCGTTGCCCCAGCGTAACCAGGCCAACATACTCTTGCAGATATGGATTCCGCGGTCGTTTACAAGGTTAACCCTTATTACCTCGTGGCCATTTGCCTCAAGCAATTTGGAGACAGACCAACCAAGCAGATTGTTTCTTATATGACCAAGATGGAGCGGTTTATTTGTGTTTGGAGAGGAGAACTCTATCATCACTCTCTTGCCAGTTGGAGGCAATGTGCCAAAATCCTCCGCAGCGGAGATGGAGCGGAAGATATTGCTCCAATAACTGAGGGAGAATTTGATATTGAGAAAACCCTTTACCACATTGAACGACTCAACCTCTGGGCATCTCTCTTTAAACCAGCGGCCAATCTCCTCTGCCGTCTGCTCCGGCCCTTTGTGACTAGTCTTAAGCAAAGGAAAGGTTACAAGGGTAATATCTCCTTCAAACTCCTTCCTTGTAGCCTGTGTCTGAATAAGTCTCTCCTCAACCTCTGCGCCATACAACTCCTTGAGAGCCAACTTTGCCTGCGCATTTATAAATAACTCCGGATTCATCTCCATATACTTTAGAATCTATCTTTTATTATATCATTTTTTCAAATACTCCTTCATCTCCCTCTTAACCTTAGGCGCAAGCACAAAGAGTGTAATCATTGTAGGGAATGCCATAAGGGCATACGCCAGGTCTATAAGGCTAACTGCAGACTTGAGCGGAATCATAGCCGCAACAATAAGCATTACAAGGAAGAAGTAGTTGTAATATTTGCCATTCTTTGCACCAAAGAGGTATGATGTACATTTTACTCCATAGTAGGAGTATGAGAACATTGTGGAGAAGGCAAAGATAAAGACCATAACCATAAGCAGCAGCGAGCCCCACTTGAAGGTAATGCCACCCAATGTTACAGTTGCTGGAATTGCAGCGCCAAATGCATTGAGCGCTATCTCCAATCCCTTCACTCCATCTCCCGATACCGCATAGTCGCCCTTTATGAGAATTGCAAGCGCAGTAAGAGTGCAGACAAGACCGCTATCTATGGATGGGCCCAACATTGCCACCAGTCCCTCCTTAATTGGCTTGTCATTCTTGGATGCGCCGTGCATCATACTGGCTGTACCTACACCTGCCTCATTTACAAGCGCAGCCCTTCTTGCTCCAACAAGAGCCACAGTAGCTATGCCGGCCAGGCCTCCCATACCCGCACGCGGTGTAAATGCGCCGCCAATGATATCTGCAAATACGCCCGGTATCTCAGATAGATTGGTAAAGATTATGTAGAGCACAAGCAGGAAATACATACCCACCATAAGAGGAACAATCTTTGCGGATATCTTTGCAATCCTCTGAATTCCTCCAAGGACTACAACTGCAACAATAATGCAGATTATAAGGCCTATGACAAATCTCAGTCCCAAGGTATTCTCAACCCCTGCCGGTGTTGTGAAGGTGGCAGTTACAGCCTCTGTAAGCTGATTGGCCTGCATTATGCAAAGTGTTCCTATAAGACCAAAGATGGAGAAGGCCACCGCCATAGGTTTCCACTTTGGACCCAGACCTTTGGTAATCATATACATAGGGCCTCCCTGCACTTCACCTCTATCATCTGTGCCCCTGAACATTATAGCAGAGGAGCCCTCAAAGAACTTGGTTGCCATTCCAACAATTGCGCTCACCCACATCCAAAAGATTGCGCCCGGACCTCCCATTGTAAGGGCTATTGCAACTCCCGCAATATTACCCATTCCAACGGTAGCGGCAATTGCGCTCATAAGCGCCTCAAAGGAGCTTATCTGTCCCGATTTGGATGAATCGGTAGAGCGAAGAGACTTTATTGCCCTTCCAAAATACCTGAAGGGAACAAAGCCGGAATAGATCAGAAAGAAGAGACCTCCTCCTATCAAGAGGAAAAAGAGCGGATAGCCGCATACAAAGTCACTTACCGCAACTATAAAAGAACCTATGCTCTCCATAACGCCACTAATTTAATCCACGATTCTTAAGCAACGGAAGGATTCCCGGTCTCTTGCCGCGGAAATCTATGTAGAGGTTCATTGCATCATCCTCGGAGCCCCTTGCCAGAATCCTGTATCTGTATCTCTCTGCAACCTCTCTGTTGAAGATGTCGCCACTCTCTACAAATGCCTCAAATGCATCGGCATCCAGAACCTCCGCCCATATGTAGCTGTAGTAGCCTGCGGTGTAACCTCCACCAAAGGTGTGGTTGAAGTATGGCGCTCTGTATCGGGAAGGAATCTGTGAGAGAATTCCCCTCTGGCTCAAAACTTTATCCTCAAATGCCATTACGTCAAAGTCCGCAGGAATCTCCTTAAGCACGTGGAAGTCCATATCCAGATATGATGCCGCCAGGTACTCCACTGTTGCAAAGCCCTGTCCATATTTGCCGGCCGCCTGCACTCTCTCCACCAAGCTCTGTGGAATAACCTCACCTGTCTGGTAGTGCTTTGCGTATACCTTAAGCACCTCAGGCTCAAATGCCCAATGCTCGTTCAACTGGGATGGAAGCTCCACAAAGTCTCTTACAAAGCCGCCATTGCCCTTATACTGAACATTCTCCATAAGCGCCGCAAGACCGTGGCCAAACTCGTGGAAATAGGTCTCCACCTCGTCTGTGGTGAGCAGAGCAGGCTTGTCGCCTATAGGTCTTGTAAAGTTGCCCACAATGGTTACTATAGGAATAACACGTTTGCCATCCTTATAGTACTCATCTCTGTAGCCGCCGCACCAGGCGACGCCTCTCTTGTAGCCGGGACGGGCAAACATATCAAAGAAGACCAGTCCTATAACTGAGCTGTCCTTATCCGAAACTTTGTAGCATACTGCCTCCGGATGTGGCAGAGGCACATTCTCCAACTGCTGGAAGGTGAGCCCATACAACTTATTGGCAACATAGAAGATACCCTCCCTAACATTCTCCAGTTTAAAGTAAGGCGCAAGCTGCGACTCATCTATGCTGAAGCGTTTGCTCTTTGCTTTGGATGCGTAATATCTCCAATCCCAGGCCTCAGGGGCAAATTTGCCGCCCTCCTCTCTTATCATTGCCTGTATATCTGCAAGTTCGCTCTTGGCAACCTTAAGCGCAGGAGCCCATATCTGATCCAAAAGGTCATAAACCGCCTCTGGAGTCTTTGCCATACGGTCGCTAAGGATAAAATCCGCGCAACTCTCATAACCAAGAATCTTTGCCTTCTGAAGCCTCAACTCAACAAGTCTCTTTATAACCTCCTTGTTGTCATTCTCATTATTGTTATTGCACCTGTTAAGATATGCGGTAAGCATCTGCTCCCTGTACTCTCTATTTGCAGAGTTCTCCAAGAACGGCATTATGCTTGGGTTGTCCAGACCAAAGAGCCATCCCTCCTTGCCTGCCGCCTTTGCTCTTGCCGCCGCCTCCTCTATCTGACCCTCTGTAAGTCCCTCAAGGCCGCTCTTCTCAGTAATATTCAGAGTATATGCGGCTGTCTCTGCCAAGAGGTTCTGGCCAAACTTTAGCTGCAGCGAGGCAATCTCGCTGTTAACCTTAGTAAGCTCCTCCTTCTGCTGAGGGTCCAGATTTGCGCCATTGCGCAGATAACTCTTATATGTCTCCTCCAGCAGCCTCATCTGGTCTGCCCTAAGACCAAGGCTATCCCTCTTCTCATAGAGAGCTTTAACCCTTGCAAAGAGCTTCTCGCTAAGGGCAATCTCGCTGCTCAGCTGGCTGAAGAGCGGAGACATCTCTGTTGCAAGCGCGCGGAGAGAGTCTGTGGAATTTATGCTATTCTCGTTGTAAAAGACTCCCGATACCCTATCAAGTAGCGCTCCCGCATTCTCCATTGCCTCTATTGTATTCTCAAAAGTGGCAGCATCGGGATTATTCTCTATTTCGGCATATTCTCCTCTTGCAACATCCATTGCATAGAGCAGCGCAGGCTTGTAATGCTGGCTCTGCACTTTGTCAAACGGCGGGATGCCGTAGGGTGTATCCCACTCCGCAACAAGCGGATTCTTATTTATATCTGCCTCACCACCGGAGCACGAAGCAAGAAGCGCAGCAGCGGAAATCAGTGTCATATAAAATATTTTCTTCATTTTATTAAGCTTATAATTGTGTGATTAATTTGCTTCATAGAAAACAAAAGAGCTATTTGGGAATTAACCCAGGTAGCTCTTAAGAAGTTTACTTCTTGCGCTATGCCTTAACCGTCGTATGGCCTTCTCTTTTATCTGGCGCACTCGTTCTCTGGTAAGGCCAAAGTACTCTCCTATCTCCTCCAGTGTCATCTCCTGCGTCCCTATTCCAAAGAAATATTTTACAATATCCCTCTCCCTCTCCGTAAGGGTTGAGAGCGCGCGTTCTATCTCTTTGTTGAGCGACTCATTCACAAGGCCGCGGTCTGCATTTGGAGAATCATTGTTTACCAGCACATCCAAGAGGCTGTTGTCCTCTCCATCCACAAAAGGCGCATCTACGGAGACGTGTCTTCCCGATACCCTCAGAGTATCTGCAATCTTCTCTCTTGGAATATCCAGGATATCTGCCAGCTCATCGGGAGAAGGCATTCTCTCATTCTCCTGCTCAAATTTTGAGAGAGCCTTGTTTATCTTGTTCAGCGAGCCTACCTGGTTGAGCGGAAGTCTGACTATTCTAGACTGCTCTGCAAGTGCCTGCAGAATGGACTGACGTATCCACCATACTGCATAGGAGATGAATTTGAAACCTCTTGTCTCATCAAACTTCTCCGCTGCCTTTATGAGTCCAAGGTTACCCTCATTTATAAGGTCCGGCAGACTAAGGCCCTGATTCTGATACTGTTTTGCAACAGAAACAACAAAGCGCAGATTGGCTCTTGTAAGCTTCTCCAGCGCACTTTGGTCTCCCTTTCTGATTCTTTGGGCAAGTTCAACTTCATCCTCTACAGTGATAAGCTCCTCCCTGCCTATCTCCTGCAGATACTTATCCAGAGAGGCACTCTCTCTGTTGGTTATGGATTTTGTTATCTTTAATTGTCTCATAGGCTAAATTATCCTGCAAAGATATAGAAAAAGTAGTGTAAATAAAAATAAATATGGAAGATTGAAAGGTCTCATTTATTGCAAATAATTGTTAATTTTGTGAGTTGGAAAGATAGAAAAATTAATAGAAAAGGATATGAAATTTACAGTATCGAGCACAGACCTTACGCAAGATTTATTTATGGTCTCAAAGGCTATTGCCGCAAAGAGCACACTTCCTATTTTGGATAACTTTCTCTTTGTGTTGGAGGGGAACAATCTGGTAATAACAGGATCAGATTCAGAGACAACATTCAAGACGGTCATTGCCTTGGAGAATGTAGTTGAGGAGGGCCGCATAACAGTACCTGCAAAAATTCTTACAGAGGCCATCAAGGGGCTCTACACTCAACCTATAGAGATAAGCACAGACGAAGAGAAGAAGATACTCAACATAATCTGGCAGAACGGAAATGCAAATATCCCGTATATGCCTGCAGATGACTATCCCCAGTTAAAGCCCCTAGAAGAGCCAAAGAGCATAACCTTAAAGGCCAATGTGCTCTCCAATGCCATAAGCAATACAATCTATGCAACTTCAGACGACTATCTGAGGCCGGCAATGAATGGCATCTTCTTCGACCTCTCGGAGGAGCAGAGCAACATAGTAGCATCCAATTCGCACATTCTTGTCACCTTCTCAATAGATGCCAAAGGAGAGAAGAGCTCCTTCTCGCTTCCGAAGAAGGCGGCAAACCTGCTCAAGAACGCTCTCGCAAAGATGGAGGAGGAGGATGTGGAGATCTCATACGACTCTAAATTCGCCTACTTCAAATTTGACCAGAACCTTCTTGTAAGCAAACTCATAGAGGGCAACTTTCCAAACTACAAGGCGGTTATTCCTCAGCACAATGAGAATCTCCTAAGCATCTCAAGGGCAGACCTGCTTAATGCCACACGCCGCGTAAAGGTCTTTGCAAACCCGGCAACTAGTCAGATTGTACTCAAGCTCAGTTTCAATCAGATTGAGATCTCCACCCAGGACGTAGCCTTCTCCACAAGCGCAAGAGAGCAGCTCATTTGCGAATACAACGGAACTCCAATGGAGATCTCCCTCAAGGCCAACTTCTTTGAAGATATTCTCAACAACCTGCCATACGAGCAGATTGTTCTCAAGTTCAAGGATTCCACCAAACCAATGCTGATAGTGCCTGCAGAGACAGAGAGCCAGGAGGAGAAGATAAGCGTTCTTCTTATGCCAATGATAGTTACCTACTAGCCCCGGTGGCAGCAGGAGCGGCAGCAGCATCAGCGCCACCATCGGGAATAGATCAGCGGAATAGCAACGGCGGCAACTTGCGGCGCTGCTGCCAACATTTAAATAATATTTGGAATATGCAACTAGATTTAAAGAATCCGATTGTCTTCTTTGACATAGAGAGCACCGGACTCAACATAGCAAAGGATAGAATAATAGAGATATCTGCGGTAAAGGTCTTTCCGGAGAGGGATGAGAATGGCCAGAACAAGATAGAGGTAAAGACCCGCCGGATAAGGCCAATGGATTTCACAAATCCCAACAATCCGGTAGAGGTACCAATCACCCCGGAGGCACAAGCAGTGCACGGCATCTCCAACGAGGACCTTAAAGATGCACCGCCATTCAAGCAATATGCAAAGAGCCTTGCCAACTGGATGGAGGGTTGCGACATAGCGGGATACAACTCACTTAAGTTTGATATTCCTCTCCTTGCAGAGGAGTTTTTGAGGGCGGGCGTCTCCTTCGACTTCCGCAAGCGCAAGCTGGTAGATGTTCAGAACATCTACCACAAGATGGAGCAGCGCACACTAGTGGCGGCATACAAATTCTACTGCCACAAAGACCTTACCAAGGCACACAGCGCAGAGGCCGACACTATGGCAACTTATGAGGTTCTTATGGCACAGTTAGACAAATACAACCAAGAGAGCGTAGAGAAGGGCGAGTACCCAATTGCAATACAAAACAACATAGAGTGGCTTGCCGACTTCTCCACAAAGAGCAAATTTGTTGATTACGCCGGCAGAATAATACTAAACGAAAAGGGAGAGAAGATAATAAATTTTGGCAAACACAAGGGCAAAACCGTAGAATCCGTCTTTGAAACAGAGCCAAGCTACCACGCCTGGATAATGAACGGCGACTTCACAATGGACACCAAGCACCAGTTTGACAAAATCTATATGGAGGTCCTAAAAAAGAAGAACGGCAGTTCAATCCTAATAAAATAGCACTCTGCCCAGCCCAGTTGCGTTGCCTGCACCGCCACGCAAAAAGAGATTTATGAACATAATAATCAAACCATACAACCCCCAGGAGGGTCTCTTCTACTTTAAGCCGGACACCACTCTTAACAGAGATTACACAAACCTCTACCTTCCGCATTTCATAAAGAGAGTAGAGGCCAAGGAACTCTTCTACACAAGAATAGACCGTGCCGGCAAAGGCATTGCAGAGAGATATGCCTCCCGATACTTCTCCAAAGGCAACTACGCACTCTCAATAAGCATAGCCCCAGATATCTTCCCGAACGCAGCACCAAGCGCAACGCCAAGCGCAGCACCAAACACAACGCCAAGCGCAGCAATAATAAATCGGAGCGTAGCAAACTCAATAGATTACAGTTTCTACTCCATGCCGGCAGAGAAGATAGAAGATCCCCAACTGATAGAACAATTCTGCAAATACATTGCGCAAATAACAGAAATCATATCGTTAAGGACCGGCGACATAATAGCAATCGAGACAGGAAAAAAAGAATACTTCTCAATAGAAGACTCTCTGCCAATACCAACATCAAACAGTTCGTTTACATCGGATAGATTGTCAAATAAAGAGACAGGCCCTAAAGCGGACAAACAAGAGCCAACCGGCACCCGCCGATGCCAAATAACCTGTTTCCCTAACCTTGCACCAGTTAACATTATCTTCTAGCGTAAGAATCGCGCTTTCAGGCCAAATTTCAAAGAATCATCTCACCCCGAGCACAAAAATACCGATTTTGTGCTCGAAAGACCCGAAAACGGGGGTCTCGAAGGGCAAAAGCGCACAAAAACCTCGATTTTGTGCTCGAAATGACTGAAAACAGGGGTTCCGGAGGGTAAAAGCGCACAAAAACCTCGATTTTGTGCTCGAAATGCCCGAAAATGGGGGTCTCGAAGGGCAAAAGCGCACAAAAACCTCGATTTTGTGCTCGAAATGCCCGAAAATGAGGGTTCCAAAGGCAAAAAGCGCACAAAAATGCCGATTTTGTGCTCGGGAAGACGGGGATTGGCACCAGAAAGAGAGGAAATTAGCATCGGGAAGCATAACATG
>SAMEA3663128__coassemble_317_pt1 | contig 11156 bp, 8 predicted proteins | sample SAMEA3663128__metabat2_high_PE_017 | metagenome-assembled genome bin SAMEA3663128 (sample SAMEA3663128) | pig gut metagenome | biome: pig gut; feature: pig-associated habitat; material: faeces | place: Denmark | collected 2012
CCCGCAAATAAGAGAGATATGAAAAAGTTTGGTCTTATAGGCAATCCCATAGCCCACTCCAAGAGCCCTGCGCTCTTCTCTGCCGGCTACCACCTGCAGGGAGATAGCGGGGAGGAGTTCCTATACAACCTCATAGAGGCAGAGAGTTGCGCCGCCGCAATGGAGCGCTTTTCCAATGAGGGCTACAGCGGCATAAATGTAACAAGCCCCTTCAAAGAGGAGGTGATGAGCTATGTTGCGCACCCCGACAGGGTCTCCACTCTTCTTGGTGCCGCAAATGTGGTAATTAATCGTCCCGATGGGCTCTACTCCTACAACACAGACTATTACGGAGTTTACAACACCATTGCAGAGCGCCTCACCAACCTTAAGGGGGAGGTAGTTGTGATTGGAGGAGGCGGTGCCGGAAAGGCTGCCGCCCTGGCCCTCTCAGACCTTGGAATGCAGACCACCCTTGCAAACCGCACCCCTGCAAAGGTTGCCCCCTTCTGCAGCAAGATTGGAGTCAATTGCATAGAACTTAAGGAGATAGCGCCTGCCATAGAGAGAGCAAAAGTGGTGGTATATGCGCTTATGATGCCAATAGAGGAGCTGCAGCCCAATATGCTGCGCTCAAAGATTCTGCTGGAGGCCAACTACGCTCATCCAAACTACAGCCTCTCTCCTGCAACAGAGGCGCCATACAGATACATAGGCGGGTTGGAGTGGCTTATCAACCAGGCAATCCCCGCTTTCAAACTCTTTACCTCTCTTACTCCCGATGCCAAGGCTATGAGAGAGCTCTTTTAAGGTTTTTGATTTTTTGTTGACAAAAATTGCTGATTTTATGAATATAAAGCGTACCTTTACGATGTAAAATTATGTTGTTATGTCACTGAATAAAGTATTGTTAATCGGAAATGTAGGGCGCGAGCCGGATGTAAGACATTTGGAGTCCGGCGCCTCTGTAGCCACAATAGGTCTGGCTACTTCGGAGAGGTTTAAAGACAAAAACGGCAACACTCAAGAGATAACGGAGTGGCACACTGTCATCTGCTGGAGGTCTTTGGCAGATGTAGCTGAGAGATTTATACACAAAGGCACCCAAATATATGTAGAGGGGAGAATTCGCAGCAGGGAGTACACAGACCAGTCTGGGCAGAAGAGGCGTGTAACCGAGATAATTGCAGACAATCTGCAGCTTCTTGGCAAGAGACAGGATGCGGCGCCATCCTACCAGTCGGGACCATCCTACCAGTCGGGACAATCCTACCAGCAGGCACCATCCTACCAGTCGGGGTCATCTTACAACTATCAGCCACAGCAGCCTGCTCAGCAGCAAGCACCGGCAGAGGAGTTGGACAACTCACTTGACGGAGACCTGCCATTTTAGTTTTACAGCCCCAGCCACACAAAGCCGGGGCTCTTTATGTAGAGTAGAGTATCATTAAATAACATATTGACATTATGAAAGTTGATGTTGTATTGGGCCTCCAGTGGGGCGATGAGGGAAAGGGCAAGATTGTAGATGTGCTTGCCAAATCCTACCCTGCTGTTGCCAGGTTCCAGGGCGGCCCCAATGCCGGCCACTCTCTTCAGTTTGAAGGGAAAAAGTTTGTTTTGCACACCGTACCTGCAGGAGTCTTCAGAGAGGGTTCCATTAACATAATAGGCAACGGAGTAGTGCTGGACCCTATCATCTTCCGTCAGGAGTGCAAAGAGATTGAAGAGATGGGTGTTCCCGTAACAGAGAGAATCATCATCTCCAAAAAGGCTCATCTTATTCTCCCAACCCACAGAATACTGGATGCCGCTTCAGAGAACGCAATGGGCAAGGGAAAGATTGGTTCCACTCTCAAGGGAATAGGACCAACCTATATGGACAAGACCGGACGTAACGGTTTGCGCATAGGAGATACCCTTGCAGAGAACTTCCTGGAGAGATTCAACACACTTAAGGAGAAACATATCCAGCGCCTCAAACAATACGATTTCCAGTACAATGCAGAGGAGCACGAAGCAGAGTGGCTGGATGCAATCAAATACCTTAAGAAGTTCAAGATTGTAGATGGCGAGTATGAGATAAATGAGATACTCAAGACAAAGAGAGTTCTTGCAGAGGGCGCTCAGGGCTCAATGCTTGATGTGGATTTCGGTTCATATCCATTTGTAACCTCCTCCTCTACAATGTGCGCCGGAGCCTGCACAGGTCTGGGCATTGCGCCATCAAAAATCGGGAAGGTTATAGGAATATTCAAGGCTTACTGCACCAGAGTAGGTTCGGGCCCATTCCCTACAGAGCTTTTGGACCAGGTTGGCGAGGAGTTGCGCCAGAAGGGATTTGAGTTTGGAGCAACAACCGGCCGTCCTCGCAGAACAGGCTGGCTGGACCTTCCTGCTCTCAAATACGCAATAATGATAGATGGAGTTACAGAACTTATAATGATGAAGGCGGATGTACTGGATACATTCGACACCATTAAGGTAGCTGTAGGATATAAAGTTAACGGCAAAAAGAGCGACCGCGTGCCTTACGACACCTACGCAACCATAGAGCCTGTATACAAAGAGTTCAAGGGCTGGAAATGCGATCTTACAGGTGTAAGGAAGAGAGAGGAACTTCCTGCCAACTTCCTTAAATACATTGCATTCATAGAGAAGGAACTGGGAGTGCCGGTTAAGATGGTATCATTGGGACCGGACCGCAAGCAGACAATAAAACTTTAGGATGAGACTCTCATCCTAAAGTTTCTCAAAAGGTCTTCTGATTACTTGAGAGTTTAGGGTGACAGCCATCTTAACAATTCTGGAAGATGAATTAGGGTCTATTACCACACTTGGCTTATTGGACTGGAAGTATTTGTAAATCTGCTGATTCACGTCATAATCACCTCCGCCGTAGCCAATAATCATAAGTTTGTCGGACTCCTCCAGACTCTTTCTGAAGTTATCCATAACCAGATTGCAGTAGATTGGATAGTTTCTGCGGATGCTCTCCACGCTCATTCCGGAGAGGAACTCTCCCCTATAGTTAAATGGAAGATAGACCCCATTGTAAGAGATGCGGTCTATTTTTTTATCTACCTTCACAAAGACCTCCTTACCATAGAAGGATTCATATTCCAAAGGTTTGTAAAGGGCATAAAAATCTCTGCTTCCGCGCAATTTGTGAAGGTTTACCCTCTTGTCAAACTTGCCGGTGTATTGCGGCAGCTCCACAATCTCCTTAACCTCTCCATAACCCTCCCACACTTCGCCCTTATAGGCAGGCTGCGCATACTCAAATCCATCTGAAAAATCTCCATCTATACAATCCAGAAAACGGAGACCATCTGCAAGAAGGTCATCATTAAGGGAGTAGATATCAATACTCTCATACTCCCCTAACGATGCAAAGAATTTTTCATAGGGCGCAAAGAGCTCCTTTGGGAAGGAGTCCTTGCTGTTATAAAGATAGTTTCCGTTGTTATCATAGTTGCAGAGGTCTATAAGTCTCTTGAAGATATACCTCATTGCTCCAAGGGAGTAGAGTATAGTCTCCTTGTTATAGTATTTGTTATCTATAACTTCGTTTATGCTCTCGTCTTTATATGCGCCCTCTATAAGGTAATCGTAAAATACCTTATAATAAAAGCTGCCCATCCTCCTCTCAAAGTGATGCATAAGGTCTATGCAGAGATCCACATCTGTAAGAAAAGATTGGGGAAGCGTTCCCTCGTGCCTTTTCAATTCTCCTGTAAGGGAGTAGTAGAGTGTACCCCTCTGCAACTCCATAAGCCTCTTGTTAAGAAGCTCCGAGGTTGGATAACCAGCAGGGGCCGAGAAACCGGCCCCCACAACTATTGATAATTTGGACATAACAGACTATTTCTTCAGGTTAGGCTCATCAAGCGCAAGCTGAGGATTCTTCTTTGCAGAGATCTTGAGAAGGAGTGAAACAGAGATAGCCACAACTCCAAGACCAATGAAGATATACTCAGCGTGAACAGAACGTACAACTTTGTCAAGCTCCTCGTTTCCAAGAATACGGCCTGCAAAGATTGGAACGGTAAGCATTCCAAGATTCTGAATGAAATAAATCATTGAATAGGCTGTACCAAGATTCTTCTCCGGGATAATCTTTGGAACGGATGGCCACATTGCAGATGGAACAAGCGAATAACCAATGCCAAGGAAGCAGATTGAGAGATAGCCCCAAGCATCACTTGCAGGCGCGAAACCTATAATGATATGAGCTAAAAATACAATCACAGAGCCAAGAATCATCCAGCTGGTAGCCTTGCCCACCTTATCTACAAGCGCACCGAAGAGCGGGGTAAAGATAACAGGGAAGAAGGCAATGGAGGCCACCATTGTTGCTGCCGCCTCTGCATCCATACCGAATCTTGGAATCATAATGGTTGTGCCAAACTTCTTGAAACTGATTACGCAGCAGTAGAAGAAGACACAAAGAAGAGCAATCATAATGAAACGCGGATTCTTAATAACTGCAATGATATCAGAGAACTTGAACTTATCCTCCTCCTTCTGCTCGCCGCGCTGTGAAACAACGCCCAACTGACGGTCATACTTTGCATCCATTGCAATGAAGATTGCCCAAAGGATTGTACCTATAAATATAAGTGAAAGACCAACAAGAGCCGGACGGTTTGTAGCCGAGAGCGGATAGTATCCCTCTGCATTTGCAACTACAAGATAAGGCGCAATAAGCATAGCCAAACCGGTACCCAAACGGGCAATAGAGAGCTGGAGACCCATTGCAAAGGCCATAGATTTGCCCTTGAACCATTTGGCAATAGACCTTGTTACCGCTACGCCGGCAATCTCGCTGCCAAGGCCAAAAATCATACAGCCTATATAGGCAATTGAGAGAGATGTGGCAGGAGCCATCTTTGTAGAGATAGCCACTGTAACAATGGCCGAACCAAGAAGCATAAGTCCAACAAAGATTGAACCTACAATACGAACGCCATACTTATCCAACAATATACCGCAGATTATAAGTCCTCCAAATACACAGAGGAATGAATAACCGCCCGCATAAAGGCCAAAGTTGGCTGAGTCCCATCCCAGTTCCAGATTACCCGGCTCCTGGAATATTTGCGATACGGTAGAGAACATATCGTCAAAATAGTAGGAACCAAACATTGGAACAACCAGGCAAGCAAGCGCTATCCAACAAGCTATCTTGCTATCTTTTAATGTTTTAACTACGTTTGACATAAAATTGATATTTGATTTTAATAATTGTTAGGTCTTATCTCTTTACATTAGGTTTCTGCAGGCCATATCCCTTCTTCTTATCCTCTACCAAGAGTGCAAAAGAGAAGAGGAAGGCAAGCAGCCCGAATGAGGCAAAGATTATCATAGGCACAGTATAACCGCCGGTAGCTTTGTGAACAACACCTATCAGCAGCGGAACAAGGCACAAGCCTATATTCTGCACCCAAAAGATTACGCAATATGCAGAACCAAGAATCTTGGAATCAATAATCTTTGGAACGGATGGCCAGAGAGCTGCAGGCACAAGGGAGAATGAGACTCCAAGCACAACCACAATTGTAACTGCCAGCCACTGCGATGGGAAGAGCGGCAGAAGGAAGGCAAAAGAGAGGTGGCAAGCTATCATAATGAGCGCACCTGCCATAAGCATACTTGCTCCCTTCCCGATATAATCCAAAAATGCTCCAAGGAACGGAGTAAGCACCATTGCCAAAATCGGGAAGCAGCTGAAGAGCCTTGATGCCACATCCGGGCCAACACCCAATGTAACCTCCAGGTAATTTGGCGCATAACGCTGGAATGGGAAGATTGCGCTATAGTAGAGCACGCAGAGAAGAGCCACAATCCAGAACATCTTGCTGCCAAAGATTTTGCCAAGGTCTTTCAGGTGGAACTCCTCGTCAGATGCCTCCTGTTGCGAGCTGGCACCCATAGCGGCAATCTGATTGTCCAGCTTCTTGTCCATAACTGCAAAGACAATGTATGCAATAAGTCCTATTATAAGCAGCACCGTGCAGAAGGCCACAGGAGCCACTACAGAGTTGTTGAATAGTCCCGATACATAAGGCGAAAGCCACATTACCGCAAAGACGCCAAGGCGCGCAATTGCCATCTCCAGACCCATAGCCAGAGCCATCTCCTTGCCTTGGAACCATTTTGCAATTGCTTTTGAGACGGTTGTGCCGGCCATCTCGCAACCGCAACCAAATATCATAAAGCCCAGACAAGCCATCTTGGCACTTCCCGGAAGAGCAGGCCACCAGCTGTTGAGCCACATATTCATCTCTGTTGCTTGGAACCAGTCGCTTATACCTATATATTTAATAACGGCACCTATTACCATAAGGGAGGCGGAGAGAACTCCGGTGAAGCGGACACCCATCTTGTCCAGAATGATTCCTGCAAAGATGAGGAATAGGCAGAAGACATTTAAAAAGTACTCAGATGCGGCATAAGAGCCAAAAACCGGGCTATCCCACCCTCTTGTTGTCTCCAAAAGAGTCTTAAGAGGAGACATCACATCTACAAACATGTAGGCAAAGAACATCATTGACGCAATGAGCACCAGAGCGCTCCATCTTGCCAAAGCACTGTCGTTCAACAGTTTTCCAACTTTATTCATATAGGGTTATTTTAAATTAATCTCCAACCTAATATTTTGGCAATTTATTCAATAAATTTTAAACGGCAAAATCTATTTTTTTACAACCCAAATATGTAGTAACTTGCAGCGTTTATTTCATACTATGGAACTGCTGGATAAGATAGAGAGTCCAAACGACATAAAGAATCTCTCTATGGAGAGCTTGACAAAGCTCTGCAAAGAGATAAGAGAATATATGATAGAGTGCTGCTCCACCAATCCCGGCCACCTTGGGGCCAGTCTGGGAGCAGTAGAGTTGGCTGTTGCCCTTCATTACATATTCGACACCCCAAATGACAAACTGGTTTGGGATGTCGGGCACCAGGCCTATGCCCATAAAATCATAACAGGCAGAAGGGAGGCCTTTAAGCGCAACAGGATGCAAGGCGGCCTGAGCGGCTTCATAAAGCCCTCCGAGAGTCCCTACGACGCATTCGGGTCGGGACACACATCCACCTCCATCTCTGCCGCACTGGGACTGTGCAAGGCCGCAGAGCTGCAGGGCAAGAGAGAGAATGTTGTGGCAATAATTGGCGACGGGGCGCTTAGCGGCGGTCTGGCCTTTGAGGGGCTCAACAATGCAGGAGCAATGAAGAGCAACCTGCTTGTAATTGTAAACGACAACAACATCTCCATAGACAAGAATGTTGGAGCAATGCACAACTACCTGCTTAAAATCTCCACTTCGCAAACCTACAACAACCTCAAGCGCAAAATCTGGGATATCACTCCAAGCAGAAGAGTTAAGGACTCCCTGCAAAGAGTCGTATCGGGAACAAAGAGGCTGTTGCTGGGCAAGGGCTCTATTCTCTTTGAAGCGCTGGGCTTCCGCTACTTTGGCACCATAGATGGCAACAATCTGGAGACTCTCATAAAGACTCTTCGGAGAATAAAGGAGATAGATGGGCCAAAGATACTGCATATAACCACTACAAAAGGCAAGGGCTATACTCCTGCAGAGCAGAATCAGAGCGTCTGGCATGCGCCGGGAAAGTTCGATGCTGCTACGGGAGAGCGCATTACGGGCACAACCGGGCGCAAAAAATATCAGGATATCTTTGGAGAGGCAATAATTGCTCTGGCAGAGAGCAACAAGCGCATTGTTGGAATAACCCCCGCAATGGCATCGGGATGCTCACTCAACAAAATGATGGAGTGTATGCCGGAGAGGGTCTTTGATGTTGGCATAGCAGAACAGCACGCTGTAACATACGCGGCCGGATTGGCAGCCGGAGGTGCGCTGCCATTCTGCAATATCTACTCCGCCTTTATGCAGCGCGCCTATGACAGCATAATACACGATGTAGCCCTGCAGAACCACAAAGTCATCTTCTGCGTAGACCGAGCAGGACTTGTTGGAGAGGATGGCGCCACGCACCAGGGAGCCTTTGACCTTGCCTATATGAGAAGCGTGCCGGGAATGACCGTAACCGCTCCGCTCAATGAGATTTGGCTGCGCAATCTTATGTACTCTGCCACACTACCGGAGTACAAAGGCCCCATATCTATAAGATACCCAAGAGGTTACTCAGAAGGACTAAACTATGGCAAAGAGTTCTGCGCCGTACCTTACGGCAAGGCAAACCTGCTGAGAGAGGGCAAGGGTGTGGCAGTAATAACCCTTGGAACCATTGGCAACCGCGCCGCCAGGGCAATAGAGAGGGTATGCGCAAAAAAGAGCGGCTTCTCCCCTATGCACCTGGATATGGTCTTTCTTAAGCCAATAGACAAAGATGCGCTGCAGAGAGCCTGCAAGGAGTGCAACACAATAATAACCATAGAGGACGGCACAACACTAGGTGCGCTGCATAGTGCAGTGAGTGAATATGTTGCAGAGAACAACTATGCAATTAAGGTTATTCCTATGGGTATTCCCGATATATATGTGGAGCAGGGCACGGTTGACCAGCAGATGCGCATTTGCGGTTATGGTGATGAAGAAATAGAAAAATTATTGCAGATTTTTGCATAAATATTTTGGAGTTGAATAATAAACTCCTATATTTGCAGTCCAAAACTGAAACGCCGATATAGCTCAGTTGGCCAGAGCAGCTGATTTGTAATCAGCGGGTCGTGGGTTCGAATCCCTCTATCGGCTCTAAATATTGAATGTTCCGTAGGAACAGACTGGGGAGATACCAAAGTGGCCAACTGGGGCAGACTGTAAATCTGCTGGCTTACGCCTTCGTAGGTTCGAATCCTGCTCTCCCCACTTTTTTTTTGGAATTAAATTGCGGAAGTAGCTCAGTCGGTAGAGCATCAGCCTTCCAAGCTGAGGGTCGCGGGTTCGAACCTCGTCTTCCGCTCTTTTTTTTAAGCCAGTGTAGCTCAGTGGTAGAGCGCTTCCTTGGTAAGGAAGAGGTCACGAGTTCAATCCTCGTCACCGGCTCTAAAACGAAAAGGTAATATATATATTTAATTAATTAAATTTACTATTATGGCAAAAGAAACTTTTAAAAGGGATAAGCCCCACGTTAACATTGGTACTATAGGCCATGTTGACCACGGTAAAACCACTTTGACCGCTGCCATTACTACCGTTTTGGCAAAAAATGGTCTTTCCGAGGTTCGTTCATTCGATTCTATCGATAACGCACCAGAGGAGAAGGAGCGTGGTATTACAATTAACACTGCTCACGTAGAGTATCAGACAGCTAAACGTCACTATGCTCACGTAGACTGCCCGGGTCACGCCGACTACGTTAAGAACATGGTTACTGGTGCTGCTCAGATGGATGGTGCTATCCTTGTAGTTGCTGCAACAGATGGTCCTATGCCTCAGACCAGAGAGCATATTCTTCTTGCTCGTCAGGTAAACGTTCCTAGAATTGTTGTTTTCCTTAACAAAGTTGATATTGTTGACGATCCTGAGATGATCGATCTCGTAGAGATGGAGGTTCGAGAGCTTCTCAACTTCTACAACTTTGACGGTGACAACGCTCCTATTATCCGTGGTTCCGCTCTTGGCGCATTGAATGGCGACCCTAAGTGGGAGGCTAAGGTAATGGAGTTGATGGATGCTGTTGACGAGTACATTCCACTTCCGGTTCGTGACAACGAGAAACCATTCCTTATGCCTGTTGAGGATATCTTCTCAATTACAGGTCGTGGTACCGTTGCTACAGGTAGAATTGAGACAGGTGTTATCCACACTGGTGACGAGGTTCAGATTATCGGTCTTGGCGACGAGCCTAAAAAGTCTACCGTTACAGGTGTTGAGATGTTCCGCAAGATTCTTGACGAGGGTGAGGCTGGTGATAACGTAGGTCTTCTCCTCCGTGGTATCGACAAGAAGGATGTTAAGAGAGGTCAGGTTATTGCTAAACCTGGTTCAATCACTCCTCATAAGAAATTCCAGGCTGAGATTTACGTTCTTAAGAAGGAAGAGGGTGGTCGTCATACTCCATTCCACAACAAGTATCGTCCTCAGTTCTTTATCCGTACTCTGGATATCACAGGTGAGATCAGCCTCCCTGAGGGAACAGAGATGGTTATGCCTGGCGATAACGTAACAATTCAGGTAGAGCTTATCTACCCAGTTGCTATCAACGAGGGACTCCGTTTCGCAATCCGCGAGGGTGGCCGTACAGTTGGCGCAGGTCAGGTAACCAAGATTCTCGAGTAATTGAGGTAAACTAAAGATAAGAGGTCGCAACCTAACGGGATACGGCCTCTTTATAACTAGGGGAATAGTTCAAGGGCAGAATAGTGGTCTCCAAAACCATTGATGGGAGTTCGAATCTCTCTTCCCCTGCCAAGCCAAAGGTTACGTATTGGCATTTAATCTGATAACGGCAAAGCTTCCATTGCAGTTGTCATAAATTAAATTAATATGAGCAAAATTGTTTCCTATATTAAGGAATCGTTTAAGGAATTAACCAAGAAGGTTACTTGGCCAAACTGGTCATCCCTCCAGAGTTCTGCAATTCTGGTTATGGTAGCCTCTTTGATTTTTGCCTTAGTAGTGTTTGTAATGGACATTGTATTCAAGAATATAATGTCGTTTACTTATCATACGTTATATTAATATATCATGACAGAGATTACCAAAAAGTGGTATGTTGTTCGCGTAGCCGGTGGTAAGGAGAAGAAGGCAAAGGAGTTGTTGGATAACGAGATTAGAAGACTCAATCTCGATACCTACATCTCCAATGTTCTCATTCCCACCGAAAAGGTATATCAGGTAAAGAACGGAAAAAAGGTAAGCACAGAGAAGATATTCTTCCCTGGCTATATTCTTGTAGAGGCGCATCTCACAGCAGAGATTCAGCACATTATCCGTAACACTACTTATATTGCAGGATTCCTCTCAGACGGAGGTAAGAGTGCAAAGGAGAATGGCGTTCCTACCCCTCTCAGACCTGCAGAGATTAACCGTATTCTCGGCAATGTTGATGAGGCAATAGAGAGAGAGGAAGAGAATGTTGTACAATATACCCCTGGCGAAAAAGTCCGCATTATTGATGGTCCGTTCAGCGGATTTGACGGTACTGTGGAGGAAATCGTCGAAGATAGAAGCAAACTTAAAGTT
>SAMEA3663128__coassemble_318_pt1 | contig 11152 bp, 10 predicted proteins | sample SAMEA3663128__metabat2_high_PE_017 | metagenome-assembled genome bin SAMEA3663128 (sample SAMEA3663128) | pig gut metagenome | biome: pig gut; feature: pig-associated habitat; material: faeces | place: Denmark | collected 2012
GTGATGGACTTAGCCTCCATACCAGTGTTATTGTATGCATTTGAAAGCCACACAAATGGGACGCGTCCGGTAAAGAGACCTGCACCACCTCTGAGAAGTGTCTTATGGTTGTCGTTAAGGAACCAGCGGAAACCTACTCTTGGAGAGAAGAGAGGAGTAACGTTAGGAACCTTGCCTACGTATGACTCATACTCGTCCAATCTCTGAGCGAGGGTTGGTGTCATACCTGTTCTGCTATTAAAGACATCATTGCTGGTAGGATTATTAAGCAGTGCAGGAAGATCAACACGGAGACCGTAGGTAAGAGAAAAGTTTCTGTTTGGTTTCCACTCATCCTGCGCATAGATGCCGAACTGAGCAGCGTATGTCTTTGCAGCCCAAAGCGGCTCACCTCCGGTAAGAGTAGGGTCTGTATAACGGTAGTTGAACTGATAAATACTTGAAGAAGTATGTGTTGTAGCCATAAAGTCCGCTACAGAATTGAAAGTATAGCCACCGAATGCATACTGCTGGAAGAGGTTGTCAAATTTGTAAATCTCATTATGAGTACCAATTGTAATATTGTGGTTACCCTTAATGATGGAGAGGTTATCCTCTATAGTATAGGTATCGGAGTTCATGCTGTTTGCACCAGAAGAGTACTCAGTACCCATATTGATAGTATAGTTATCTGTGATATAGATATTGGCTCCCTGATATGGAGTAGTTCTTCTATCTCTGACAAAGACTGCTGTAGCACGGAAGGTGTTGGAAATCTTGTCTGAGAAGCGGGAGTTCAACTCTGCAACAATGGTATTGGTCTTGTTTGCCTGTTTGTAACTTGAATTATTGAAATAATAGGTTTTAGCTCCAGAACCATATTGGTCTTTGTCTGCTTTTGCAAACTGGTAACGGACCATAAGTTTATGCTTGTCGCTGATGTTCCAGTCAAATCTGGTGAGGAAGTTGAATGCCTCTGTGCCAACAATGTGCTCACCGTAAGACTCGTTGAATCCGTCAGATGGACTATAATACTTCTCGTAATGTTTAATCATGGCATTTGCCATATTGGTGTCAAAGATATTTCCAAGGGAGTTACCAGCCTCATCAAAGACCTCTTTCTTAAGAGTCTTTCCTGTATAAGAACCTGCAATAGGGTTATATACGTTAGGGTACTCCTTCTTGTAGTACTCGCCGCTTACAAAGATGAAGGCCTTATCCTTAACTATAGGCGCACCAAATGTAATACCATAGGTTGTGGAGAGCTCCTCTGAGTATTTGGTTCTGTTGGTTCCCTTAGGACCTGCTGTTGTACCAATCATATCCTGGTTAAAGAAGTGTGTGTAGAAGGTTCCCTTAACCTGGTTAGTACCTGATTTTGTAATGGCATTGATGGCACCGCCGGTAAAACCGGACTGACGGACATCAAATGGAGCAATTACAACCTGAACCTCCTCAATGGCATCCATAGAGATTGGGTTTGTACCGGTCTGACCGCCGTTTGTACCGGAAGCAGCAAGACCGAATGTATCATTTGCAACAGCACCATCTATCTGGAAACTGTTGTAACGGTTGTTTGCACCGGCAATAGAGATACCTCCACTCTTATTTACATTAGCTTGCGGGGTGAGTTTTACAACATCATAGATGCTTCTATCTATTGTAGGCATATTCTCAACGGTAGATCTGTTGAAACTTGCACCTGCACCGGTTTTGCTTGCATTGAAAGATTTCTCGCTTACAACTGTAACTGCAGCCAGTTCGTTTGCTGTCTGCATAACAGGGTTAATCTCATAAGGGTCACCAAGTTTGAGAACAATGTTGTTGTACTCCAAAGTGGCCATACCAATATAAGAGACCTCAATCTTATACGGACCACCGGCACGCATACCGTTGATAACGAAACGACCTTCGTCGTTGGCAATAGCAACATACTTTGTTCCTGTAGGAACGTGTACTGCTACTACAGAAGCACCGATAAGAGCCTCGTTATCCTTATCGGAAACTCGTCCCTCAAGGCTGGAGGTAGTAACCTGAGCATAAGAGGAGACAAACACGAAAAGTGTAGCCAAAGTGGCCAAGAATAATTTAAATGCTTGTTTCATAAATAATTATAAGGTTAATGTGTATTTTTTATGGTTGCAAATATAGTAATACAAATTCAAATAATTGTTAAATTATTGATACAATACCAATTACTTGATTTTCTGCAATAAGGTTTTGAAACTTACTCTCTTTTCAACTATAGAAGGCAACTCCTCTATATGCACTCTTACCTGCTCCATAGTATCTCTATCTCTGAGAGTTACAGTCCTGTCTTCCAAAGTCTGATGATCTACGGTAACGCAGAACGGAGTACCAATGGCATCCTGACGGCGATAACGTTTTCCTATGCTGTCCTTCTCGTCATACTGGCAATTATAGTCATATTTGAGGGTGTTGAGAATCTCCTGCGCAACCTCTGGCAGCCCATCCTTTTTAAGCAGAGGAAGTATGGCAACCTTTACAGGGGCAAGAGCCGGGTGGAACTTCATTACGACTCTCTCCTCACCATTCTCAAGCTTCTCCTCATTGTATGCCGCAGAGAGTACAGCAAGCACTGTTCGGTCCAAACCTATGGAGGTCTCTATAACATAAGGAACATAACTCTCGTTGGTCTCCGGGTCGAAATACTGAAGCTTCTTGCCTGAGAACTGCTGATGGCGGCTAAGGTCGAAGTTTGTTCTGGAATGGATACCCTCCAACTCCTTGAAGCCGAACGGGAATGCAAACTCTATATCTGTTGCCGCATTTGCATAGTGCGCAAGCTTGTCGTGGTCGTGGAATCTGTATTTGTCATCTCCAAGACCTATTGCCTTATGCCAGGCTAGACGCAACTGCTTCCATTTTGGGAACCACTCCAACTCTGAGCCAGGCCTTACAAAGAACTGCATCTCCATCTGCTCAAACTCCCTCATACGGAAGATGAACTGACGTGCCACAATCTCATTTCTGAAGGCCTTTCCAATCTGCGCAATTCCAAAAGGAATCTTCATTCTTCCTGTCTTCTGCACATTAAGGAAATTTACAAAGATACCCTGCGCTGTCTCCGGACGCAAGTAGAGAATGTCACTCTCATCTGAGAGGCTACCTATCTTTGTGCTGAACATAAGGTTGAACTGACGTACCTCTGTCCAGTTCTTTGTTCCCGATATAGGACATACTATATCACAATCCAGAATAAGCTGACGGAGCGCTGCCAGGTCATTTGCATTAAGCGCCGCCACCATTCTGCTTCTGCAACTCTCTATCTTCTCGTTGTTGCGTTTGCAGTTAGGATTGGTCTCTCTGAACTTTGCCTCGTCAAAGTCTGCTCCAAACTTCTTTCTGCCCTTCTCAACCTCTTTGTTGTTCTTCTCCTCCAGCTTGGCAATGTAATCCTCCAGAAGCACATCTGCCCTGTAGCGTTTTTTAGAATCCTTATTGTCTATCAGCGGGTCGTTGAACGCTCCAACGTGACCAGATGCCTCCCAAATCTTCGGATGCATAAAGATAGCGGAGTCTATACCCACAATGTTGGTATGCAGACGTACCATAGCGTCCCACCAGTACTTCTTTATATTATTCTTAAGCTCCGAGCCCAACTGTCCATAATCATAAACAGCGCCCAGTCCATCATAAATTTCACTGCTTGGAAAAATAAATCCATACTCCTTAGTATGGGAAATCAGGTTCTTGAATAGTTCTTCCTGTGTCATCTCTATACAAATTTATGGTTCTCTTTAACAATTACATTACGCAAAAGCTCCTGCGCAAAAGCCCTTTCTGGCAATTTGGGGTGAGGTAACTGCAACCTTGGGTGCTCCATCCTTATCTCTCTCCATCTTCCAAAGCCAAGTGCCTCCTCGCAATAGAGCAAATCTATATCTATCAATCGGGAGTGGTATATCCTTCTCCCCTCATTATCATATCTTGGGCCCTCTGCAGCTCTATCCCTGCCCAAAACGCGCTCTATGTTTTGGCATATATCCAAAATCTCCAATGGCTCTTTAAGCGTCTTGACAGAGAGGACCATATTCAAAAATTTTGTCTCTGCCTCAAAGCCCCAAGGCTCTGTCTCAGCAACATCGGAGAGCACATAGAGCGGCATCAGCTGTGCAGCCTCCTCCGGTGTGCCTTCCTTGCAGGAAGCAGTTGCAGCGCCATTGAGAGCATCTTGTTTGCGTATTGCCTCCAACGCGGCAGAGATGGATGGCAGGAGCTCATTTGCCAGCAGTTTGGCGGCATCTGCAATAAGCGCCTCCCGATTTCCCATATTGCTGCCAAGCAGCAGATAGACCCTGTTGAGCATACCTAATATAATATTACATCATATCCAGCTCCAACCTTGCCTCCTCACTCATTCTCTCTTTTGTCCAGGCAGGTTCAAAGACCAGCTCTATTGCCACATCCTTTACTCCAGGCGTATCCTTCACAACCTCATTAACCTGCTCTATAACCTCATCTGCCATTGGACAATTTGGCGCAGTAAAGGTCATCTTTATAAAGACCTTAGCAGAGTCATCTATTGTAAGTTCATAGATAAGACCTAAATCGTAGATATTAATAGGAATCTCCGGGTCATAGACTTGCCTGAGAGACCTTACTACCTTTTTTGTAAGCTCCAGTTTCTCCTCTGCATTCATTTTATGCCTCCTTCTTGCTGAAAACCATTGCATAAGCCTTAATCTGATTAACCATAGAGAGCAGTCCGTTTGCTCTTGTTGGAGAGAGATTCTCCTGCAAACCTATCTTTTCTATAAATGAGAGATTGGAGGCGAGTATCTCCTCCGGTGTATGGCCGTCATAAACCCTAATCAGAAGAGAGATTATACCTTTGGTTATAATGGCATCGCTGTCTGCTTTAAATCTGAGCTTTCCATCCTCCAGAGTACATTGCAGCCAGACCCTGCTCTGACAACCCTTTATAAGATTCTCGTCTCTCTTGGCAGATTCGTCTGCAAGGGGAAGATTCTTACCAAGGTCTATGATATACTCATACTTGTCCATCCAATCCGTAAAGAGTGCGAACTCATCTATTATCGCCTGCTCCTCCTGTTGTATAGTCATAACTCTCTCTTCTTTATAGAGCCTAGTAGTGGACTCGAACCACCAACCTCAAACTTACGAAGTTTGCACTCTACCATTGAGTTAACTAGGCATACTTTTCTTGGCGTGCAAAGATATATAAAAAACTTAATAATAAAACATTAAAGTAACATTGCGAGCGCTCTCTTAAGCCCCTCTACATATAATTCCGCCTCCTGAAGGGTATTATATGGAGCAAAAGAGGCACGCAGCATACCGGTAATGCCATATCGGGACATTACAGGCTCTGCGCACATCATTCCACTTCTTGCCGCAATTCCCAGTTTATCAAGTATTTGCGCTATATCTCCAGAATTGCACCCCTGCACATTTATAGAGAAGAGCGGAATTTTCCTGCTGATATCTGCGGGGATACCATAAAGACGCACTCCATTAATTTTTGGAAGTGCCTCCAGCAGATATTCCACAATTGCACGCTCGCTCTCTGCCACATCTCTGCCCATCTCCCCCTTGCGCAGCAATGATGCATATTCCAGCGCAGGCGCAAGTGCGGCATTGGCAATGAAATTTGGCGTGCCTGCCTCAAACTTGAGCGGCAGCGGGGCATAAGTGGTCTTTTGGAATGTTACAGTTCCAACCATATCTCCACCTCCCATATATGGGGGCATCTCTTCCAACCATTTGCGCTTGCCGTAGAGCACGCCAGAGCCTGTCTCTCCATAAATTTTATGCGCAGAGAAGGCATAAAAGTCACAATCAAGCGCCTTCACATCTACCTTCTGATGCACAATTCCCTGCGCGCCGTCCAAAAGCACCGGAATATTGCAGCTGTGCGCGGCCTCTATAAGATCCTCTACAGGATTCACTATTCCAAGCACATTGGAGATATGAGTTGCAGCAACAATCTTAACCTCTTTGCCTAGCAGAGCGGGCAGCGCTTCCATCTCCCACTCCCCATTATCCTTAATGGGAAGCACAACTATCTCTGCGCCACAGGCAGAGGCGGCCAGCTGCCAAGGCACAATGTTGGAGTGATGCGAGTCTGCAGTTATTAGAATCTTATCTCCCTTACCTATGTATCTTCTTGAAAAAGAGCTTGCTACAAGATTAATAGAAGCTGTTGTTCCCGATGTGAATATTACGCACTCCCTCTCCGACGCATTTATAAAGGATGCCGCTGCGGTGCGGGCTGCCTCATAAAGCTCTGTGGCACGGTCGCTTAGGGTGTACATTGCCCTGTGCACATTTGCATTGGTTAAACTATTCATTCTATTGAGCAGCTCCAGAACACTCTTTGGTTTTTGCGATGTGGCAGCATTGTCCAAATAGACCAGCTGCTTGCCCCAAAATTGTTGGGCTAGGGCGGGAAAATCTGCCCTTATCCTCTCCAAATTCTCTTTTTGCAATGCACACATATCTAATATTCAATAAATTAACTCTAAAACTATATAACAATCTTTTAATACAAAAGTAAGAATAGGTTTTTGAATTTTATATCTAAAAAGATGTAAATTTGTAGTGTAACTAATAATAGAAGAGAGATATGTACGATTACATTAAAGGCACTTTGGAAGAATCCACACCCACAGAGGCAGTTATAGAGAATAATGGCATTGGCTACAGCCTGCAGATTTCTCTTCAAACCTATACTGCAATTCAGGGGTGCAAAGATGTTCGCCTATATATATACCACCACCTTAGAGAGGATACAGAGCTCTTTTTTGGTTTCTACAGCAAAGAGGAGAGATCTCTCTTTCTTTTGCTCATAGGTGTAAATGGAATAGGCCCCAACACAGCCAGAATGATGCTCTCTTCCCTCACCTGCCAGGAACTTACAAATGCAATTCTCACAGGAGATGTGAATAAGATAAAGGGTGTAAAGGGAATAGGTCTGAAGACAGCACAAAGGGTAATTATAGACCTTAAGGAGAGAGTTGGAAAAGGCGATGGCAAGAGCGCCTTATCATTGGCAGAATTTGGAGCGGCATCACAGATTAAAGAGGAGGCTCTGGCAGCTCTTGTGATGTTGGGCTTCAGCAAGGCAGCCTCTGAAAAGGCCATAGACTCCATTCTTAAGGAGAAGCCTGGAAGCACCATAGAAGAGTTGATAAAGCACTCTTTAAAAAGACTTTGAGAATATGAAATAATGGTTTACATTTGCCATAGCATTTAAATAAATAATAATAATCTTAAATAGCAATTATGAATATACCAGCTAATCTCAAATACTCTTCAGACCACGAGTGGGTTAGAGTAGAAGGCAATATTGCAGTTATTGGAATCACAGACTTTGCTCAAAGCGAGTTGGGTGATATTGTATTTGTTGACATCCAGACAGAGGGCGAAGAGCTTAATGCCGGAGAGACTTTTGGTGCCATTGAGGCAGTAAAGACCGTTGCCGATGCTCTTATGCCGGTTTCCGGAAAAGTTATTGAAGTTAATGCAGACCTTGAGGGTGCACCGGAGAGCGTTAACTCAGATCCATACGGAGCAGGCTGGATGATTAAAGTTGAGATGAGCAATCCGTCAGAGGTAGATAGCCTTATGGATGCCGCTGCATACGAGGGCATTTGCAAATAAGCCACAGTATAAGAGAATTTAAGAGAGTGACTTACAAGCCTAAGATGGCTTAGAGGTCACTCTCTTTTTATGTTATAATAGCCTAAAGTGCAGATTGCTCTCTTTGGCTACCCTCCATTTGTTCCACGTGGCACAATCAATTTCACTAAAAGGGAATATTAAGAATCAAGCCTTAAAATGGCGTGATTTAATAAATTGGTTTTCAGCGCCCAAAATAGACTAATATAACGGAAACATCCGCAGGAGAGACACCAGGTATTCTTGAGGCCTGAGCTATAGTTGTGGGCCTAAGTCTATTTAACTTTTGCCTTGATTCTATAGAGAGCGCAGTTAATTTAGAGAAATCAAAATCTGCTGGAATCTTTAAACTCTCCAATCTCTTCAGTTTTTCTGCTATACGCTCTTCTCTGGATATATAACCTCTATATTTTATGCTTATCTCTGCAGCTTCTACTATCTTATCAAAAGCATAGGCTGTTGTATTGGACTTCATCTCTTCTCTTTGTACTCCATATGGGAACTCCTCTAGTTGTTTAAATTCCTCTGTACTCTTCAAATTATTGAGTGATGTTGTGTTGGTTTCAGAGACTCTTTTCAAAAGAATTGTTCCTTGTGGAACATTATTTACAACTTGCGTTAAATGAAGGTTCGGTCTTTGTAAGAGAAGAGATGCTCTTTTACCCTCTGTAATCTCTGGTTCATTAAGAGAATGTAAGTAGTTATTAATTGCTTCCGGCTTTACAGTTTCGGCATCGCAAAAGGAGATAATAGTATCTACATTACTATACTTATTCGATGTGTAATCGTATCGCTCCTTTGAAGCAAGACCTACATTGTATCCATATTCTGTAAGGCGCCTATCGGCATTATCTTGTCTTAACAGTATTCTATACTCTGCTCTGGAGGTAAACATTCTATATGGTTCATCCACACCTTTTGTTACAAGGTCGTCTATAAGTACACCAATCATCGATTCATCGCGCCTAAGAACTAGAGGAGCTTTATCCCCTATCTGAAGAGAAGCATTAATGCCAGCTAAGAGGCCTTGCGCTGCTGCCTCCTCATAACCTGTAGTGCCATTTACCTGGCCTGCAAAATAGAGTCCTTCAATTGTCTTGGATTCCAGAGTCTGTTTAAGTTGAGTAGGCGGGAAATAATCATACTCTACAGCATAAGCCGGTCTGAAGAGTTGAGCATTCTCTAATCCTGGAATGTTTTTTATTGCTTCTGTCTGGATATGTAAAGGAAGAGAAGAGGAGAATCCTTGAAGGTAGTACTCATTTGTATGCCACCCTTCCGGTTCCAAAAAGAGTTGATGAGACTCCTTACCTTCAAAAGTTCTTATCTTATCCTCTATGCTTGGACAGTATCTTGGACCTTTGCCTTTAATTTTACCTGAAAAGAGAGGTGAGAGTTCAAATCCGGACCTAAGTATATCGTGTACCTTTTCATTTGTATGAACCATATAACAGCAGCGCTGTAATTGGAGCTTCTGTATTGCAGATGAGAGAGGAAGATAGGAGAAGCGCTCTGGATTGTCGTCGCCTCTTTGAACCTCCAATCTTTCAAAATCTATAGATTTGGCATCTAACCGTGGAGGTGTGCCTGTCTTCATTCTATCCGACTCTATGCCTAAAGAGAGCAACTGCTCTGTAATACCATAAGAGGAGGGCTCCCCTATCCTGCCGCCTGTAACCTCAACATTTCCAATAAAGAGCTTTCCGTTTAAAAAAGTTCCGTTTGTGAGAATCACGGATTTGCAAGAGAACTGAGCCCCTAGTTGAGTTTTTACACCCAAAACCTTCGAATTGTTTATAACCAGCTGATTTACAATATCTTGCCAAATATCAAGATTCTCTGTATTTTCCAAATGCCAACGCCAGTTGTAAGAAAAATGAACTCTGTCACACTGTGCTCTTGGACTCCACATAGCTGGCCCTTTGGATCTGTTGAGCATTCTGAACTGAATGGTGCTTGCATCTGTTACAAGCCCTGTTGCTCCACCCAAAGCATCAATCTCTCTTACTATTTGTCCCTTTGCAATTCCACCAATTGCAGGGTTACAGCTCATCTGGGCTATTTTGTTCATATCCATAGTAATAAGCAGAACACTATTGCCCATCTTGGCTGCTGCTCTTGCCGCCTCGCATCCTGCGTGCCCCGCTCCTATTACTATAATATCATATTGAGTTCTCATCTCTTTAATAATAAAGGGTATTTAAATACTAAAGGATTGATTGAAGGAGTTGAAATCAAAGAGTTCTAGCGCCTGGTCTTCCTTGGCGTGCATAATCTGTTGTTCTTCTTCAGTATGGTCGTCAAAACCCATAAGATGTAAGAAACCATGAATTACAACTCTCAGCAATTCTTTAGCCTGGGGTTGGTTATACTCTTGCGCGTTGGCAAGAACAGAGTGTATACTTATATATAACTCTCCTGAAAGAATATCACCCTCTGTGTAATCAAATGTTATGATATCTGTATAGTAATCGTGCTGGAGAAACTCTTTGTTAATCTGTAGCAAATAGTCATCTGAGCAGAAGATAACATTTAGATTACCAGCCTTATAGCCATAGTTATTGATTACATTAAGAATCCATTGCTTAACTTTGCTTGGGGAAGCAATCTTAAAATCAATTTCATTTGAGAAGAATCTTATCATAGCCAAATCTTTTCTGCAAAAATACATTAGACGCGAGAAAAAATAGATTTTTTTTTAGAATATTAAAGAAAGTTATTAACTTTACACACTGCAAATAGGCAATTAATAATTTAAAAGATATGGAAGTAAAAAAATCAGCAAAAGCAAACCTTGAGGACAAGAAGTTACTGCTAAGGGAGATTGGCCTTGTAGTAGCTTTACTAGTAGTTCTGGGAGCCTTCCAGTGGAGCAGCAAGGAGAAGTCTACTGAGACACTTCAGGCAGACAACTTTGTTGTTGTTGAGGAAGAGATGGTTCCAATTACAACAGATGTTCCACCACCACCACCAGAGGCACCAAAAGAGCCTGTAGTCTCCGATATTATCGATATCGTAGATGATGACATTAAGGTGGATAACACACTTCTTCTCTCTACAGAGGATGAGGGATTGGCCATAACTGTTAAAGATTATGTAGCTGAGAGCACATACGTTGAGGAAGAGATTGAAGAGGAGGTTCCATTTGCAATTGTGGAGCACAAACCTAAATTCCAAGGCGGTGACCAGAATGACTTTACAAAATGGGTATTCAACAACATTGTTTATCCAGAGATTGCAAAGGAGAATGGTGTTCAGGGAAGAGTAATCCTCCAGTTTACTGTAGATAAAGATGGTAGCGTTAAGAATGTAAAGGTTCTTAGAGGCGTGGATTCATCTTTGGATAAAGAGGCTGTAAGAGTTGTTTCAAGCTCTCCTAAATGGGAGCCAGGTAGACAGCGCGATAAGCCTGCAAAGGTTACATTCGTATTCCCTGTAATATTCCAGTTGAGATAATCAGGAAACGAAATTTGAAACAATAAATAGAGGGTGACCAAAAGTCATCCTC
>SAMEA3663128__coassemble_328_pt1 | contig 11024 bp, 10 predicted proteins | sample SAMEA3663128__metabat2_high_PE_017 | metagenome-assembled genome bin SAMEA3663128 (sample SAMEA3663128) | pig gut metagenome | biome: pig gut; feature: pig-associated habitat; material: faeces | place: Denmark | collected 2012
GAGCTGCGCCGCAAGAGTCTTGTTATGGCTAAGCACAAGAGCTGGCCTCTGCAGGTTTTGTATTACATTGGCCATTGTGAAGGTCTTGCCGGAGCCTGTCACACCCAGCAGGGTTATTGCATCTGTGCCGCTCTGTACGGCCTCTGTTATCTCCTTTATTGCCTGCGGCTGGTCTCCGGTAGGCTTGAAGGTGGAGGTGAGTTCAAAATCCATTCCCGCTAATAATCAATCTTTTATTGCTTGTCAATCTTCCTGCAGTGCTTAAGGTAATCCTCCAGCCCCTTTACAACCTTTGCCATCATCTGCCTGCGTATGCGGGGATTCTTAAGCATTGCCATATCTTCCGGGTCGCTCATAAAGAGTGTCTCTACAAGTACGGTAGGGTAGGCTGTGGTGCCCTCCAGAGAGAAGTTGAAGTTGCCAACCAGACCAAACTCCTTAACTCCCTCTATCTCCAGCAGTCTTGTTATAATCTTCTCTGCCAAATCTCTGTAAGGCAGATATTTGTAGTATGTGCTGGTGCCCCTTACGCCTGCACTTGCCGCATTGCAGTGAACGGAGACGAGCAGATCTATATCATTGTTGCGGAAGATCTCCTTACGCTGCTGCATAGATAAATCCATATCGCCATCCCTGCTAAGGACCACTCTTGCGCCCCTCTTCTGAAGCATCTCCTGCAATATATATACCATATCCATATTCATCTCCTTCTCCTTTATGCCATCTCTGCTTACAGCGCCGCTTGACTTGCCGCCGTGGCCGGCATCAAGGCCAATTACAAGTCCTTTTAGCGAGAGGTTTGGAGTGTGCTTTATCTCCAGAGTAAAGTTTTTGCCGGAGTAGTAGGCCTCATAGCCCCAAGAACTTCTCTTCTTAAGATTTACCGTAATGGTAACCACATCCCATCCGCTCTGCTGCACATCTACGCTCTCCACCGCCTCAAGGCCGGAGAAGTGGGTGAGCCAGGCTGTATTTGCCACAAGGCCGTAGAGCTGCACTGTAATCCTGTGCGGGTCACTCTCCTGGCAGATTGTAAATGGGCATCGGGAAGAGAGGCGCAGGGAGACTCTGTCTCTCTTGCCAATCTTTCTGGCAGAGAAGGAGCTTGTTATGGCAGGGACGCCGGAGAGCAGCGCCGCATAATCCTCCGCAATCTCCACATTTGCAGAGTCCTGCTCTACAGGGTGCACCATCTCTTTTGGAATAAAGGCGCACCTGCTCTCTCCAAGGACTATCTTGTAGAGCTCCTTTGTTGCTCCAACCGCCTTAAGCACAATATCTTTGTCTATGTAGTTCATCTTTACGCCGCCCAGACGGTCCTCTCCGTAGCTGCTGTTGAGAAAGGCTGCGGAGTCTGTAACCACATAGAGCAGGGTATCTGCTATTGTCACAGCTCCCTCCTCCCTGTGGGGCGGCCATTGTATTCTCTGGTTATTTGTTGAGTCCGGCTCCTGAGCCTGGAGTGCGTTGGTACAGAGCAGCGGCAGAATCGCCGGCAAAAGCAAAAGGATAAGTATTTTTTTCATAACTCTTAAAAGGCTGTTCTCCAGAGGAGTTCAAAGAGAAACTCTGTTCTGCTAAGCAGCGCATTGTATGCAATGAACTTCTCTGTATCTGTTGTTTTATAGTTGTTGTTGTTTATTCCGCAGGTGACCATAATTGCCGGTATGCCCAGCTTGTGGAAGGGATAGTGGTCCGACAATTTGTAGAATGTCTTTAAAAATGAGGGACTTCCGTAAAAGGAGTAATCTATCTGCAGCGGTTTGGAGATGGAGTAGTTGGAGTAGGTTATGTCCGAGGCCATATCTGCAGAGATTTTATCCCTGCCAAGTATGAGCAGATAGTTGGAGCCATAGCCCTTGGGTGGGGCAAGAGTGGTGCCAATCTGGTCTATATTCACTACGCAGAGCACCTGATCCGGCGGGCAGGGGAGGTTCTTTGCAAGATATTTGGAGCCAGCCATATTCATCTCCTTCCCGTCCAGTGCTGCAAAGACAATGTTGTGCCTTGGCCTTATTCCATTTTTATACATTCTTCCCGATGCCCTCACAAGTTCTATGAGCGCTGCCACGCCGGAGGCATTTGCATCTGCACCCGGATAGAGTTTGCCACCCAGGATGCCAATGTTGTCGAAGTGCGCGCAGATGATTATATATTTTCCCGATGGCCTTGCGGAGGGAATCATACCAACCACATTGCGGCCTACAATGGCAGAGTCTATCGGGAAGCCCTTTGTATAACACCCATCGAGAGGCAGAAGCCCGCAGTCGCGGAATCGGTGAAGGATAAGTTCTCTTGCATGCTCCAGCCCTCTTGTGCCGGATGCCCGTCCGCCGCACTCTTTGCCGGAGAGGAAGAGGATGCTCTCCTTAAGGCCCGCTTTTGTTATTATGCTCCTATAGTTGAGCTTGGCGCTGCCCTGAGCTTGTAAAGTGGTTGGAATGAGCAATATAGCCCCAATTATGAGAAGAAAGGGCAGTGGCGGCAGTGTTTTTGCAAAGGTTTGTAACAAAGAGCGGCGCTCCATTAAATTAAGATTTTTTGGTAGTATATTTGCAAGTGCAAATTTACTATTTATAATTGCTAGTGGAAAGAGTTATGAGAAGATTATTGCTTATTTTGGCAGCCCTGCTCGTTTGGGAAGGATTGAGCGCGCAGTACGATATAAACCAGTTCCTTATGAGGGGTCGCAGAATGTTGGTAGATGGTAAGTTTGCTGCTGCGATTGATAATTTCAATAACCTTATAAGAGTGGATGACGGCATTTATGACGCCTATTTCTTCAGGGGCATTGCCAAATATAATCTTGGAGACTTTATGGGCGCCGAGGCAGATTTTGACAAGGCTCTGCAACTTAATCCTATCTATACTCCGGCATACCACTACAGGGCAATTACTCTTAGCAGAACAGGCAAATATGAGGAGGCCCTAAAAGACCTGCAGGAGGCTCTTGATTTGCGCCCAAGTTATACAGGACTCTATTTCAGCAGGGGTGTAACCTACTTTCTCTCCCAGCAGTTCTCAAAGGCCATAGCAGATTTTAACAAATTTATAAAGAATGAGCAGCGGGAGGGGGATGCCTATCTTAACAGAGGCGCCTGCTACCTCTTTGTGGGGGATACTACAAAGGCTCTGGAGGATTACAATACTGCAATTAATCTGAATATGTTTGACCCGGAGGGTTACATTCGCCGCTCCAGGGTCTATGCCGCCCAAAAAAGGAGAGATGAGGCTATGGCAGATTTGAACAATGCTATAAGATTGGATACAACCAATGCCTTTGCCTTCTTTAACAGAGCGCTCCTCAAATATGACGGGGCAGATATACAGGGCTCTCTTAAAGACCTTAACAAGGTGCTTGACTACGAGCCGGGAAATGCGCTAACACTCTACAACAGAGCTATAATAAGGTCGCAGATAGGTGATTACAACAATGCCCTGGACGATTATGACAGGGTTATAGCAGTAAACCCCAACAATGTGCTTGCCTATTTTAATCGTGCTGGGCTCTTTATGCAGCTTGGAAGGTATGACGATGCCATAGAGGATTATACAAAATCCATAGAGCTTTATCCCGATTTTGCCAAAGCCTATATGAACCGCTCTGTGGCAAAGAACCGTTTGGGAGACTATCTCTCCGCCTCTGAGGATTATAAGATAGCCCAGCGCAAAGTGGCAGAGTATCAGGCAAAGACAAAGGATAGCCTCTCCTCCTCCATCTTTGCGGATACAACCAAGAAATACAGTTCTCTGCTTGCCCTGGATGCTGATTTTGCCAAGAAGGATTTTAATGACGAGCTGCTGCAGCACAGAGATGTGGATATACGTCTGAAGCCGCCCTATAAATTTACCTTTGCACCTGTAAAGAGTGAGATTATGGCCTTTGACAAGCGCTACGAGAGCAAGAGACTGGATGAGTTTGTAGCCTCCGTGCCTATTCCTGTCTCCATCTCCAATTCCAAGATTGTCTCTTCCGATGGCAAAGTGGATAGCGCCGCTATGGAACTTACCCTGGAGAGGCAGGGCAATTCCAAAAAGAGCAGAGGTCTGCAGTTCTTTGCAAAATCTGTTATGGACTCTTGGAACAACAGATTCAACTCCGCTCTTGTTTACATAGAGCGCGCAATTGAGGAGAGTCCAAAGGAGGCCTATTTCTATCTGAACAGGGGCGTTATACAATCGGAGATGATAGAGTTTACCGCCTCTGTTGGAAATAATGTGCAGATGCTCTCACTGGATAATGCAGGAGCTACACGTGCCAGGGTTCAGGATAAGAGTTACAAGAATTACGACTATTCCAAGGCCATCTCCGATATGAAGCGCGCCATTGAACTTCTGCCGGATTTCCCTTATGCGCACTATAATCTTGGCAATCTCTACTGCCTCTCCGGAGACCTGCCGGAATCCATTAACCGCTACAACAAGGCGGTGGAGCTCTTCCCTCTCTTTGCAGATGCCTACTACAACAGAGGCCTGGTGCTTATCTATCTTAAAGATAAGGAGAAGGGCTGCATAGATTTGAGCAAGGCGGGCGAGCTGGGCGTGGCCGAGGCCTATGGTGTAATAAAGAAATACTGTCTAAAGAGAGAGGATTAGTTGAACTTTATGCTCTTTGCAGGTGATACCTTTGCAATAAAGTGGCACGGAATGGCAAGGGCTGCCATTATTGCCGCAAAGCAGATAAGGCATACCGCAATAAACTGCAGCGGTGTTATGTAGATTGGAACGGCATCTGTAAAGTAGCTCTCCGCATTAAGCGGAATAAATCTGTAGCGCTGCTCCAGAAGGCAGAAGAGCAGTGCCGCCGCCCCTCCTGCAGCCATTCCTATGAGCATTGTGCCAGCCGCTTTGGAGAGGAAGATTCTGGCAATGTTGAAGTTGCTCATACCCATAGATTTAAGAAGGCCTATCTGAGGCATCTTCTCAAAGAGCATTATGAGCATTCCCGATATCATATTGAAGGAGGCTACGGCTATCATAAGCGCCAATATTATTATAACATTTATATTAAGCAGCTGCAGCCAATTGAAGAGCAAATCGTTGGTGCGGTTTATCGGGAGCGCGGAGAGGCCTGTGGCGTCGCTCTCCGCACTGCTGGCAGCGTCATTGGCCGCATTTCCGGCCGCACTGCCAAAGGCTGCAACTCCATCTCTCTCAAAATCTGTGGAGAGCTCCTCCAGTCGTGTGAGATACTCTCTGTAGGGGAGGGGCTTTAGTCTTATCTCATAGCCGGAGAGCGTTGTGGAGTCCCAACCATTTACCCTCCGCACAATCTCTCCATCTGCAATTGCGGTGAGTTTGTCCATCTCCTCTATTCTTGCATCGTACAGACCGCAGATAGTGAATCGTCTGTTTGTGAGGTAGTCCGCATCGCTCTCTCCATCATTTACAAAGAGGGCATTTATTCTCTCTCCGCAGCTAAAGTTCATAAGGGAGGCTGTACGTTTGGAGAGAAGTATCTCGTCCGACCCCTTGGCGGGCATTCTCCCCTCTGTAAGGTGCGAGGCAAAGAAGGTGGTGTCATAACCCTCTCCCATTCCCTTTATTACAACGCCCTGTATGGAGCTTTTGCCTTTTAGGATGGCGTTGCGGTAGAGAACAGGCGATATGGATGCAATCTCCTCTGCGCTCTCCCCAAAGCTGAGGGAGTGTATGGGGGTGCGCCAGTCTGTAATGTCGGCGTACCTGGCGCATATCTCTATATCTCCCCGGTATCCGCTTATCTTCTCCCTAATCTCCCATTTGAAGCCCCCTGTTATGGCTATTGCAAGGGTTACAACAAAGAGGCTTATTGCCACAGAGGTTGTAGCAATAAGGTTGCTGGAGGAGGCTTGCCCCTTGCGGTCCAGAGAGAGACGTTGCGCTATTTTTATTATAAAGCCCATAAAGATGGAGACAAAGATAAAAAATTATTATCTTTGCAGAGAATTATTGCGGTAATAGCTCAGTTGGTAGAGCATCAGCTTCCCAAGCTGAGGGTCGCGGGTTCGAATCCCGTTTACCGCTCCAATCTTTAAAAGACTCTTTCAATCCCTTTTCTATTTCTATGGAGGTTATTGCAAGTTTTCAAGTGGACCATTCAAATCTTAAGCCGGGGATTTATCTCTCCAGAAGGGACGAAGCCGGCAATGGTGTGATTATCTCAACTTTTGACATCCGTATGACGGCTCCAAACCACGAGCCTGCCATAGATGTGGCTGCTCTGCATACAATAGAGCACCTTGTTGCAACTTTTCTGCGCAACCACCCTTTGTGGAAGGAGCGCATTGTCTATTGGGGGCCTATGGGCTGCCTTACGGGCAACTATCTTATTGTGAAGGGGGAGTATGAGCCAACCGTCATAAGGGACCTTATGATAGAGGCCTTTGAGTTTGTTGCCTCTTTTGAGGGAGAGGTTCCAGGCACAACAGCCGCCACCTGCGGCAACTATCTAATGCATAACCTCCCTATGGCGCGTTGGGAGGCCGCCAGATATCTCAAACGTCTTAAAGAGGAGTTCTGCTGCGATTATCCGGGCATTGTTCGCCCCGTGGATGACTCCGGAAAATCTTTCTTTGACGCTTAGCGCTGCTATGCGGCTTAGCGCTTTCCAAAGATTCCCTTTCTATTCTTCTGAATTTTGCGCAGGGAGTTGGAGGCTTGAACTAGCGCCTCATCTCTTGCCAGGTATCTTATTGCTATAAAGAGCAGAATTGCTGCAATTATCGGGAAGAGACAATATATGGTGAAATACTCGCCCGGCTGCCTGCCTAGGAAGACCCATACAAGCCATCCCTGATATGCCAGAAGCAGTATTATGTTGTATGTGCAGCATCTTATCTGCAGCACCCTGCTTGTAAAGAGCAGGAAGGTGAAGAGGCTTACTGCAAGCGATCCTATTGTGAGCGCAAGGAATGGGGTGTAGTCTGTAAATTGTACTGCTATGCGCTCTCCGCTGGCAGGGTCCAGCACATACATAAAATGTTTGAAGAGGAGTGTGATTATAAGGATGGTTGCGCTTAATATGTAGAGTGTCTGAACTCTTTGAAGCATATATATCTTCTTTGCTGCCATTGGTATTATTCTTGTAGTCGTTTATTATTTTATAATAGGATGACAAAAGTAATAAAATTTGTTAACTTTAGTCCCTATTTTTATATGTTGTATTTAATTTGATATAGTTATGAGTAAGATTGGAGCATCGGAACTTATTATAAACCCGGACGGATCTGTATTTCACCTGCACCTGAGACCGGAGGATATTGCGGATGATATTTTGCTTGTGGGCGACCCGGGCAGAGTGGAACTTATCTCCTCTTTTTTTGATACAAAGGAGTTTGTGAAGAGTTCCAGGGAGTTTGTTACCTGCACAGGCAGTTACAAAGGAAAGAGAATTACGGCTCTCTCTACGGGAATCGGTACGGATAACATAGATATTGTTGTTACGGAGTTGGATGCGCTTGCCAACGTGGATTTTGCCACAAGGGAGGTTAAGGAGAAGAAGCGCTCGCTGAGGCTTCTGCGCATAGGAACCTGCGGCGGCGTTCAGCCGGATGTTCCGCTGGGCTCTTATATCTTCAGCCGCCGTTCTATAGGTATGGATGGCCTTCTTAACTGGTATGCGGATAGGGATAAGTATTCTCAGAAGGATGTGGAGCAGAGTTTTATTAAGCATATGGGCTGGAATGAGTATCTTCCGGTGCCTTATGTTGCAAATGCGGATGATGCTCTCTACCGCCTCTTTGAGGATGTTGTGGTGCCGGGCATAACAATCTCTGCTTCTGGCTTCTATGGTCCTCAGGGCAGAGTTTTGCGGATGGGTCTTGCTATTCCCGATTTTATTGAGAAGCTGGCCTCCTTCCGCTTTGGCAATGAGCGTATTACCAACATAGAGATGGAGGGCTCTGCGCTTGCAGGCCTTGGTGGGGCGCTTGGCCACAGGGCCGGCACGGTTTGCCTGCTTATTGCAGATAGAAATCATAAGGAGAGTAATCCCGATTATAAACCATTGATGAATAATCTTGTTAAGATTGTGCTTGACAGGTTTTCTAAAACGGAATAGTATATTTTAACTCATTTAATTGGCAGTATTATGAATAGTTTGGGAAAATATATTTTGGCGGCTGCTGTAGTCTTGGGTTGCAGCTTTGTGTTGTGTGTGAAGAATTTTAAGGCTTACGACCGCACGGTTAGCGTCAAGGGCCTCTGCGAGAGGGAGGTGAAGGCTACAAATGTGATATGGCCTATCAGTTACTCTGTGTTGGGGAATGATCTTACCAATATGTATGAGGAGATAGATAGAAAGAATGCGCAGATTATAGATTTCCTTAAGAAGAATGGTATTGAGGATTCTGAAATCTCCATTGCTCCTCCAACTATGAACGACCGCAATGCCAACCAGTATTCGGAGAACAAGAGTCCTTACAGGTATAATGCTACTCCTGTCATTACTGTCTCTTCAGACAAGGTGGACCTTGTAAGGAGTTGCATCAACAGACAGATTGAGCTGCTGAAGTTGGGCATTATGATGGAGAGCGAGCAGTATTATGGCAGCAAGCAGGTTATCTATGGCTATAATGCTCTTAATGAGATTAAGCCGGAGATGATAGAGGAGGCTACCAAGAATGCCAGAGCTGCGGCCGAAAAGTTTGCAAAGGACTCAAAGAGCAGGATAGGCAAGATCAAATATGCCAATCAGGGGGTCTTCTCGGTTACAGACAGAGATTCCAATACTCCGCATATCAAGATTGTGAGGGTGGTTACAAGCGTGGAGTACTATCTCAAATAGTCACGCCCCAATTGTTTTTTATCTCGTCCATAACAAATGTGCTCTCTATTGAGCCCAAGCTCTCTATTGTGCCAAGCACATTCAGGATAAACTCCTGATAGTATTTCATATCGGGAGACTGAATTTTAAGAAGATAGTCAAACCGGCCGGAGATGTTGTAGCACTCCGTAACCTCTGGTATATCCATTATGCGTCTGGTAAAGTCCAGTGCTATCTCTTTGTTCATTCTCTTCAGCTTTACGTTGCAGAAGACAAGGAATCCCTTGTTAAGTTTTTCTGCATCCAGAATGGCGGCATACCTCTTTATGTACCCCTCCCTCTCAAGCCTTCTCCAGCGCTCAAATGCAGGGGTGGGGGAGAGGTGCGCCCTCTCTGCCAACTCTTTGGTGGTTAGTCTGGCATTCTTCTGCAGGGCTCTCAATATCTCCAGGTCCCTGCTGTCCAACTCTTCGCTTCTCTTCATAAGTTTATTTAAATGTCTCTTTGCTGCTGCTCCCTGTTGCTCCCTGCTGCTCCCTGCTTCTCCCTGCTGCAGAATATTTTTCTGGATAGGGGGTCATTTAAGGGTGCCATCGGGGAGTATTTTCTTTATGATTTGGCAAAGTTAGAATAATATTCCAAATATTTTACATTATTAAAAATATTTATCCGAATAATCTACTTTTGCAGGTGTGAATTGAACGTAATTATAATTTAAAATTTATTGGATATGGAAAAGAGAAGACTTCGTTTTGAGACTTTGCAGTTGCACGCAGGCCAAGAGCAGCCGGATCCTACAACAGATGCCAGGGCTGTGCCTATTTATCAGACAACATCCTATGTCTTCAGAAATTCGCAGCACGCAGCAGATCGTTTTGCGCTTAAGGATCCGGGAAATATCTACGGCAGACTTACAAACCCTACTGAGAGTGTTTTTGAGCAGAGAATGGCTGCCCTTGAGGGTGGCGTAGCTGCGCTTGCGCTGGCATCGGGAGCATCTGCTGTTGCCTATGCAATTATGAATATTTGTCAGAATGGCGACCACATTATTGCCGCCGACAATCTCTACGGAGGCTCTTACAACTTTATAACACACACCCTTCCAACACAGGGAGTTAGCAATACAATTGTGACAATCAACAATTTGGAGGCGCTTGAGGCCGCTATACAGCCAAATACAAAGGCAATATATGCAGAGACCTTCGGCAATCCTAATTCAGATGTTACAAACTTGGATGCTGTGGCAGAAGTTGCCCACCGCCATCACATACCATTTATTGTTGACAATACCTTTGGAACCCCCTTCCTTATAAGGCCTATTGAGCACGGCGTGGATGTTGTTGTCCACTCGGCTACAAAATTTATCGGAGGCCACGGCAGCAGTCTTGGAGGAGTGATTGTAGATGGCGGCAAATTTGATTGGAAGGCTTATCCCGACAAGTTCCCTACTCTGGCTAAACCGGATCCTAACTACCACGGTGGCATCTTTGCCGATTTGGCAGGAGCGGCTGCTTTTGTTACAAGGGTTCGCGCCGTAGTGCTCAGAGACCAGGGCGCAACCATCTCTCCATTCAACGCCTTTATCTTGTTGCAAGGCTTGGAGACACTCTCGCTCCGAGTAGAGAGGCACGTCTCAAATGCGCTTAAGGTGGTGGATTTTCTGACCAAGCATCCTAAAGTGGCAAAGGTAAATCACCCATCCCTTCCGACGCACCCAGATAATGCGCTGTACAAGAAATACTTCCCTAATGGAGCAGGCAGCATCTTCACCTTTGAGATAAAAGGAGATTTGGAGAAGACTTGGAAGTTCATAGACTCATTGGAGATCTTCTCACTTCTGGCAAACGTGGCAGATGTGAAGAGCCTTGTGATTCATCCATATACAACCACTCATTCGCAGATGTCTCCCGATGAGCTTGCAGCGCAGCACATAACACCAACAACGGTGAGACTCAGCATAGGAACAGAGCATATAGAGGATATAATCTACGACCTGAAGCAGGCGCTGGATAAAATCTGATTGAGCTGAAGAAATCAGAAGAAATACAATAATCTAACGCAAAAGCCTTAAGCAGGCCGTTTGCCACGAGGCGTCAAGTAGAAAAAGACCTTCCACGCCTACCCTGCTCAGATGGCCTTCCCGAAGGGGATTGTGTGGACGGTGCAGCCATTTTGGTCGCACCATCCACGCTACCCATTGCCAGAGGTGCGTGTGGCGGCACTTTGCGTGGACGGTGATTTTCGGGTTGAGGCATGCAGTGTTTCGGCAGCACATTCC
>SAMEA3663128__coassemble_347_pt1 | contig 10748 bp, 8 predicted proteins | sample SAMEA3663128__metabat2_high_PE_017 | metagenome-assembled genome bin SAMEA3663128 (sample SAMEA3663128) | pig gut metagenome | biome: pig gut; feature: pig-associated habitat; material: faeces | place: Denmark | collected 2012
TTGCTAGCCAAACCGGAGTACTTTTCTCCGCCGAATGAGGTTTGTTGCTGGCAGGGGGCGCCGTGTCAGCTGAGATGTTGCTGGTCGGGGCACCGGGGCGCTGCTGAGCAGGACGCTGCTGGCAGAGAAGCCGCAAGGCTGCATCGGGAAGCTGTTGCTGGCAGAGAAGACGCAAGGCTGCATCGGGAAGCAGCTGCCGGCAGTGAGGGCGCACAGCTGCATCGGGAAGCACTAGCCTAGAGTGGAGAGCCACCTAGGGTGCCACCTGCCGCCAACTGGCCTGCACTTGCAACCTGGCGGAGGTTACTCCTCTTTTGTTCGGACAAAGAGTCTCTTGACCATCTCTGTTTCTGAGAAGAATTCTATTGCAAAGACTCTGATGGTGGTGTATGCCGGGACAGCAATGAGCATACCGATAATTCCTGCTATTTGGCCACCTATCATTATTATCAGGAAAATCTCAAGGGGGTTGGCCCTTACGCTGCTTGAGTAGATAAATGGTTGAAAGATGAAGAGATCCAGCAGGTGGGTTATTGTGAAGACCGATACAAACTTGATAATTATATTTACAAAGTCACCTGCAACGCCTGCTGCGCCTGCAAAACCTGCTGCGCCTGTTTCGTATATGGAGAAGAGGCCAACTATGGTGCCTATGCCGCCACCTATCCAAGGGCCTATGTAGGGAACTACATTAAGTATTCCGGATATGAGCGCCAGGATTACAGAGAGGCCAAAGGGGAGATGGCATATAAAATGCAGGCCAATGGTGTTTAGGACTGTTATAAGGATTGTCTCCAATGTTATTCCGGTGAAGTATCTTGCAAGCAGATTCTTTATGCTGGAGAGGGCGCGTACCGTGTTGGGGTGGTATTTCTCCGGAACAAAGAGAAGTATCATCTTTTTGAAGGCCTGATTGTCCTGCAGGAAGAAGAAGCTTACAAAGAGCACCATAAAGAGTCCTACCGTAAAGTTTATCAGGAAGGTTGTTATGGATGAGAAGATATTGGTAAAGATATTGAAATTAAGAAGCTGCTTTACGTGATTTGCCGCCATGGATTGGAGGGTGATACTCTTGTCCATTGTAGGGAAGAGCTGATGAAGGCTGTCGTTCCACTCCTTCATTGGTCCTGCAAGTTTTTGCGCGGTGGCCTCAAGGTCTATTGCGCCTATGTGCGAGAGCGCAGAACCTAAAAGAGGGATAAGAAGATAGAGGAATAAGACTATTGCGCCGCAGATTATTACAAGTGTTATGCTTGCCGCAAGGGATTTGTTCAACCCCACTCCATTAATCCTTATTCTGTTAAGCAAGTTCATTATTGGCTGTCCTATAAGGGCTATGAAGGCAGCTATTATGATGCTTATGATTATGGATGAGAAGTACCATCCAATGAAGAAAATTGCCGTGCAGACAGCAATTATGATGATGTATTTGGCCAGTCTATTCATCTTCTCAATTATAATTCCCTCAAAAATAGTAATTTTTTGTATTTTTGTTTCTATATGAAAATGATGATTTGATATGATAAAGAGAGTTTTTGTCTTTAGCCTTTGGGCGCTGGTTATTTTTTGTTTAAACATTACTCCGGCACAGGCGGATGAGGGAATGTGGCTGCCTTCGCAGATTGCCAAGAAGATTGCGGATATGCAGGCGGCAGGCTGCAAGTTATCTGCAGAGGATATCTATAGCATAAATAGTGCCTCAATAAAGGATGCCATAGTGCATTTTAATGGCGGCTGTACGGGAGAGCTTATCTCCAACAAGGGACTGCTTATTACAAACCACCATTGCGGTTTTAGTGCAATCCAATCTCACAGCACCGTGGAGCACGACTACCTTAGAGATGGTTTCTGGGCAAACGGAATGAAGGATGAACTCCCCAATCCTGGCTCGCTCTATGTGGATTTTCTGGAGTATATGCAGGATGTGACCGAGCCGGTTCTGAAGGGGACTTTTGGAAAGAGCTTAACCGAGAGCCAGCGCAATGCAATTATTGAACAGAATATAAGCCAGATAGAGAAACAGGCCTCTGCCGCAGGCAAGGGACTTTGGGCCAAAGTTAAGCCTCTCTATTATGGAAATGAATATTATCTCTATGTTTATAAGCGTTTTACAGATGTAAGACTTGTTGCCGCACCGCCATCTTCCATTGGTAAGTTTGGGGGTGATACAGATAATTGGATGTGGCCAAGGCATACCGGAGATTTCAGTATCTTCAGAATCTATGCAGACCAGAATAACGAGCCTGCCGACTACTCTCCGCAGAATGTTCCATACAGGCCAAAGAGATTCTTGACAATCTCTTCTAAGGGAGTTCGGGAGGGAGATTTTACAATGGTTTATGGCTATCCCGGTAGAACACAGGAGTATATTGTAAGCACAGCGGCGCACTATATTGCAAAGATTTCCAATCCTGCAAAGATTCATTTGAGGAGCCTTATCTTGGATATATTTGAAAAAGAGATGAATGCCAGTCAGGCTGTTAGGATTGCGTATGCTGCCAAGCAGGCAAATGTGGCAAATTCCTGGAAGAAATGGCAGGGCGAGATGAAGGGTATTGTGAGGTTAAAGGTTGTAGAGGAGAAGGAGGCATTTGAGGCAGAATTTACCAAATGGGCACTGCAAGGTGCAGGCGAGGAGGCAGGGAAGGCCGCTAATCGCGCTCAATATGCCGAGGCGCTTGCGCAGCTGGTGGAACTTAACAGAGACTATGGCCAGATTGCAATAGTCTATGATTATCAGAGAGAGGCGCTAAATGCAGTGGAGATTCTAAAATATGCCTTCAGGAGGAGTAACGCAAGCGGCGCGGATGCGGATGCAAAAGACTCTGTCTTCTTTGCAAATTACTCCCAAAAGATAGACAAAGAGCTCTTTGTGGCACTCTACAATGCTTACAATAAGGAGCTCCCTAAGGAGAAGAAGTCTCCGTACTTTAATGAGCAGCTGGAGCGCTTTGGCAGTGTAGAGAGATGGGCGGATAGCCTCTTTGCAAAGCCTTTCTCGCCAAACTCCGGCAACCTTCAGATGGCAGAAGAGATATATGACAAAACAAATGCCTGGGTTAATTTATGCTATGTAGACTCCCTCAAGAGGCTCTCTGCCAAAATGGAATCGCTCTATAAAATATATATGCAGGGGCTTATGGAGTATGCCAAATCTACCGGCAAACCTGCTTTGGGCAAGAAGATTTTTTATCCCGATGCAAATTCCACCCTTAGGGTGGCATACGGCAAGGTTGCGGGCTATTCGCCCTCTGATGCAATCTATTACAAGCCTGTATCTACTCTTACAGGCATAATGGAGAAGGATAATCCCGATATCTATGATTACGATGTGCCTCAGCGTTTGAGAGAACTCTATGCTGCTGGGGACTTTGGCAAATGGAATGTGGAGGGCTCCATACCTGTGGCATTTATTGCTACCAACCATACATCGGGAGGAAACTCCGGCAGCCCTGTGCTGAATGCAGAGGGCCAGCTAGTTGGCGTTAATTTTGACAGAGTGTGGGAGGGTACTATGAGCGATGTTGTCTTTGACCCGGACTTCTGCAGAAATATCTCTCTTGATATAAGATATGTGCTCTTCCTGCTGGATAAGTACGCAGGCGCGCAGTGGCTCCTGGACGAGCTTACAATAGACTAAAAAAACGATGCCGGCTGCTTTTGTTTCAGCCGGCATCTTCCCAACAATTAATAAATGCTATGTGATTGCTTTGTGGCCTAGTAGTAATCGCCGTCCCTCTGTAGTGAATCTGCATTCTCTGCAGGTTGAGAGAGATTTGTAGAGACCATAGCTCTCTCTTCAATATTTTCGTTCTTAGGCTCTCTTGGATTTGCTACCTCAACATTTATAATCCTTCCCATATGCTCTGTTCCGTTGAGCTTGGCGATGGCCATTTTACCCAATTCTTCGTCATCTATCTCAACAAAACCATATCCTTTAGATCTGTGTGTGGTTTTATTTGTAATTATTCTTGCATTGTATACCGTACAATAAGGAGCAAAGAGGTTCTCCAAGTCCTCTTTTTTGCATTTGAAACTTAAACTTGATACAAAGATGTTCATAGTATAATGTATGGTTAATTTGGTTGGTACTTATTTCTGTAGGTAAAAGTACTACTTAATTTATAAACTGAAATGAAATAGTTGAAAATTGTTAAAATTTAGCACAAATATCAACTTTAATGTAATTTAAAAGTTATATTTATGCTCTTTTGGCCTCAAAAGTGCCCCCTTTCATCTAAACTCCTTCAGGGTACTCTCCAGCAGTAGTAATATATACCTAATGCTCTCCCATACAAATACTGAGAGAGATGTGAGAAGATCGCTCTGAATAAAGAGAGCCAAAGCATCAATTGCCAAGGCTGCCGTAAGCATATAGAGAGTTATTGCCACAACGGGTATTGCAATAAGATTTGTAATAAGGTAATAGTTGGAGAAACTCTGGAAATAGTAGAGGCACAGGGGGAGTGTGGTAATCTGACAGCTTATTGTAAGCAGAAGCGGTGCGGCCATTCTCTCTGCGCACCAGCTTATTGTTCGGGAAGCCATACCCCTTCTGCGCCACCTCTCCATTACCCTCTTCAGGCTCTCCGAAAGGGTTGGCATAATGAGCATTATGCCTGCCATAGCGGCAAACGAGAGTTGAAAGCCTATGGATGCCACCACCTGCGGATTGTAGCATATAAGCAAAAAGGCGGTTATGACAAGTGTCTCTGCCCTTGCAATCCTGTAGCCCCATACCTTGGCAATGCTGCATATTGCAGCCATAATTATTGCTCTGGCAAGAGAGGGGATAAAGCCTGTAATGGTAAGAAATGCGGCAGTGCACCCCACAACAACCAGAACCCGCATCCTGCGCGCTGCCAATGTAAGGGAGAAGAGAGCAGTGATTCTGTTCAGTATCATAAAGAGAATGCCCACGTGCAGGCCGGAGAGTGCCAGCAGGTGCGCGGCTCCGGAGGAGCGGAAGGTCTCCTTTGTACTCTTCCCGATGCTCTCCTTGCTGCCTGTTACAAAGGCGGTCAGTATTGCGCTCTGCGAATTGTTGCCCATTTTGGATTTCAGATAGAGGGCTATTCTCTGCTGCATTGGAGTCATTCCGCTATGCCTCTGGCCGGCGCTCTCTGCATTTGCGGCAAGGCTCTCTGCGCTTCTTAGGGCGCCAAGAAGGGAGAGTGTGATAAGGGCAGAGGCTATGAAGAGCCTGCTATACCGGGCATAACTGCCTGGTGCGTGGAGGGGAGGCTGCAGCCAATTTGATGCAGCATAGAACCTCTTTGGTGCTGCAGATAACCTCTTGGGTGCATCATAAAGTCCCTTTAGCGCTAAATAAAAATGAGTTGTTGCAATAAAGGAGCAGACTGCAAGAGATGCAAAGAGTGTGCGGGCGCATCTGGCGGAGAGCCCCAAATCTGCCCCAATCAGTGCCGTTGCGGCCGCCGCACCGCAAATGTATGCCAAAAGATAGATATATACCCTTTCCCACATAATCTCCTACACAGCATATTGCCATATATCCCGATGTAAAGTTAGCAATTATCCTCCATTTTATGTAAGTTTGCACTATGGTTGGAGAGGCTTTTTATGCTTTGAGAGGTTTTTTATGGTTAGAGTTGCATTTATAGTCAATCCCATATCGGGACGCTCAAAGAAAGAGCGGATAATGGCAGAGATAGAGCGAAGGTTTACCCCGGAGAGGGGCTTTGTTGTGGCGCTACACAAGACAACGGGCAGGGGAGATGCAACGCTTGCTGCAGCAGGATTTGCCAGGCAGTTCTATGATATTGTTGTGGCTGTTGGAGGGGATGGTACTGTAAATGAGGTTGCTTGCGGGCTTGTGCATACTAAGAGCGCGCTTGCAATAGTGCCGGCGGGTTCCGGCAATGGACTGGCAAGGCACTTTGGCATTCCAATGGGCTACAAAGAGGCTCTCTCTATTGTTGAGAAGGGTTGCAGCTATAAGTTGGATGCAGGCAAGGTTAACGGCAAATATTTCTTCTGCACTGCGGGCGTTGGGTTTGAGGCTATAGTGGGAGAGCAGTTCAACAGGGCCTCTTCAAGGGGGCTTGTAACCTATATAAAAGTCTGTGCAAAGGTCTTTTGGAACTACAGGAGAGAGAAGTACAGAATAGAGATGTTGGGAAGAAGCAGAGAGGAGAGGGCCTTTCTCATAACCTTTGCAAATTGTAATCAGTGGGGCAACAATGTCTATATTGCGCCTTATGCCGATGCCTCTGACGGTATGTTGGATATTATCCTTTGGCACAGGGCTCCTCGCAGATATTTCTGGCTTTGGGGTTTTCAGTTGCTCTTTAAGCGTATGAAGAGGTCTGCCTTTGCAGATGCTTACAGAATAGAAACGCTCTCTGTAGAGAGGGAGCAGGAGGGACCGGTACAGTTGGATGGAGATGCGGTTATTATGTCTGCCAAGTTGGATATAGGGGTGGTTCACAACGCACTTTCAATTATTGCTCCCAAAAAGAGTTGAAAAAGGTTGTGGCAGGGGGAATTATTTTGTCACTTTTTTGTTATCTTTGTTGATTGTCAATTTATACAATAAATACATACTATGATAATACTAGTTCTCAATTGCGGCAGCTCCTCTCTTAAGTATCAGCTTTTGGATATGAGGAGCAATGATGATTTTTCTCTTCTTGCCAAGGGCCTTGTGGAGAGAATCGGGATGGAGATGGGAGATATAACCCATACTGTTACAGGAAGAGAGAAGGAGAAATTGCGTCTACCTATAAAAGACCACGCTGAGGGTATAAATCAGGTTCTTGCCCTTCTTACAGATAAGGATAAAGGAACACTTAAATCTGTATCGGAGATAGATGCAGTAGGCCACAGAGTTGCGCACGGCGGAGAGTTCTTTAGCAGCAGCGTGAAGGTGGATGCTGATGTGATAGAGAAGATAGAGAGGTGCTGTGAGCTTGCGCCTCTTCACAACCCTGCCAACCTTCTTGGCATTAAGGCTATGGAGAAGCTCATACCTGGCCTTCCGCAGGTTGCGGTCTTTGATACCTCCTTCCATCAGACTATGCCGGATTATGCATACATTTATCCGCTTCCTTATAAATATTACGAGCAGGATAAGATTCGCCGATATGGCTTCCATGGTACAAGTCATAAGTTTGTGGCACAGACAGGTGCAGAGCTTGCTGGCCTGGATATGGCAAAGTCCAAGATTATCACCTGCCACCTTGGCAACGGAAGTTCTATTACTGCAATAGAGAATGGCAAGTCTATAGATACCTCTATGGGCTTCACTCCAAATGAGGGAATCATTATGGGTACAAGAAGCGGCAGTGTGGATGCAGGCGCGCTCACCTTCCTTATGGACAAATATGGTATGGATACTGCAAAGCTCAACTCTGTGCTTAATAAGGAGAGCGGATTCCTTGGCGTATCGGGAGTATCATCAGACTCAAGAGATATTGAGGCTGCTGCAGGTGAGGGCAATGGAAGGGCGCTTCTTACTCAGAAGATCTTCCGTTATGATGTGCTTAAGTACATTGGCGCCTATGCGGCTGCTATGAATGGTGTGGATCTCATTATCTTTACCGGCGGTATGGGAGAGAATGACTATATCTCCAGGGCAGAGATTTGCAAGAGGCTCACCTATCTTGGAGTGGACTTTGATGAGGCTGTGAATGATAAGCTCAGAGGCAAGAATACCATTCTTACAAAGCCGGGCTCTAAGGTTAAGGTTGCAATTATTGCTACAAATGAGGAGCTTGTGATAGCCAGAGATACAATGAATATTGTTAAATAGAGTGTAGGATAACCAATTAATTGATAAATATATGATTTCAAATTTCAAGGAGCTCTTTGAGCAGCTCCGTTCCAGAGCAAAAAAGAGAGTTGTTGGCGCTTGGGCAGTTGACGACCATACTATTACCGCTATTGCAAGCGCTGTTAAGGAGGGTATTGTTGAGGGTATTCTTGTTGGTGACCAGGATATGATTCTGGATGTCTGCAAGAGAGAGAATATAGACCCTTCCACCCTTAAGATTGTGGATAACAAAGTGGAGCTTAAGGCTATTGCGCAGGCTGTGGATATGATTAACGCAGGCGAGGGCGATATTCTTATGAAGGGTCTCTGCAGTACAGACAAATATATGAGGGCTATCCTTAACAAGGAGAAGGGATTGCTTCCTCCAAAGGCGGTTCTTACACACGTTACCCTGCTTAAAAACCCGCTCTATCATAAGTTCTTGCTTATAAGCGATATTGCTATTATTCCTGCACCGGATCTTAAGCAGAAGATTGCTATTACCAAGTATCTTGTAAATACAGCGCACGCATTGGGAATAGAGCAGCCTAAGGTTGCTATGCTTGCAGCTTCAGAGCAGATGCTTGAGGGTATGCCTGCTTGTGTGGAGGCTGCCATTATTGCCAAGAAGGGCGACAGGGGTGAGATTCCTGGCTGTGTTATAGACGGTCCTCTTGCTCTTGATGTTGCAATAGATATGGAGTCTGTTAAGATTAAGAAGATTAAGAGCCCTGTTGCAGGTGATGCAGATTGTATTGTATTCCCTAACATAGAGTCGGGAAATGTCTTCTACAAGTGTAATTCAAAGCTCAGCACCGGTGTTGAGATGGCTGCTATGGTTGTGGGCGCAAAGGTTCCTTGTGTGCTCTCTAGCCGTGCAGACAGCATAGAGACTAAACTTAATTCAATTGCTCTTGCGGCTCTCTCTGCCAAATAGTTGTTTTTTATGGATAGATTGATTTTGGCCATTAACCCTGGTTCTACCTCAACCAAGATCTCTTTGTACAATAATGAGAAGGAGGTCTTTACAAAGACATTGCGTCATACAAATGAGGAGTTGGCCCCATACCAGGATGTGATTTCCCAAAGGCACTTCCGCAAGGAGGTTATTATGAAGGCTTTGGCAGAGAATAACGTGGAACTCTCCAAACTGGCTATTGTGGTTGGTCGCGGAGGCATTGTAAAACCTGTAGAGTCCGGTGTCTATGCAGTCTCTGAGGAGATGATTAAGGATGTAGAGAGCAAGAAGTATGGCGAGCATGCCAGCAGTCTTGGCTGCGTCCTTGCCAAGGAGATAGCCGAGGAGATTGGCGGCAATATCCCTGCGGTTATGGTGGATCCTCCTGTTGTGGATGAGCTTGAGCCTATTGCAAGGGTATCGGGACAAAAACTCCTGGAGAAGGTCTCTGTCTTCCACGCTCTTAACCAGAAGGCTATTGCCAAGAGGTATGCCAAAGAGCAGGGCAAGTTCTATAAGGATATGAATCTTATTGTTGCGCACCTTGGCGGAGGTGTCTCTGTAAGTATACATTCCAAGGGCAGGGTTATTGATACCAACGATGCGCTTCACGGCGAGGGGCCTTTCTCTCCGGAGCGTGCCGGAGGTGTACCTGCGCTCTCTCTTATAGATCTCTGCTTTAGCGGAAAATATACAAAGGAGGAGGTCTCCAAGCTCATTAATGGCAAGGGCGGCTTTGTCTCTTATCTTGGCACCAACTCTTTCCTTGAGATTAAGCAGAGGATTGCTGCAGGCGATAAGGAGGCTGCTCTCTATGCAGATGCTTTTGTTTATCAGATTGCGCAGTATATTGGCTCTATGGCCACTGTTGTATCGGGAGATGTAGATGCCATTCTTGTTACAGGCGGCATTGCCTACTCTGAAGAGTATATGCAGAAGTTGGCAGAGCGAGTAAAGTTTATTGCTCCTGTGCATATCTATCCGGGCGAGGATGAGATGGGTGCTCTTGCAACAGCAGCTCTGGCTCTCCTTAATGGAGAGGAGGAGATGAAGAAGTACTGATTTCATTTCGTATTACCTATGATTAGTGTCAATGTAGCTATTGTGGGCGGTGGTGCGGCAGGTCTCTTTGCGGCACTCTACGGCTCCAAGGTTATATTGAAAAGCAATAGAGTCTCTGCACCTCCTTCTCCGGGGAGTGCGGAGATTCTTATTTTTGAAAAGATGCCCCGGCCGGGCCGCAAGATTGGTCTTACCGGCAAAGGCAGATGCAACCTTACCAATACAAAACCTTGGGAGGAGTTTTCACGGCATATCCACCCCAAGGCAGATTTCTTCCGGAGCGCTTTCTACAACTGCAGCAATGCCAAAGTTATGGAGCTCTTTCAGGAGTGCGGCCTCCCGCTTGTAGAGGAGCGTGGCAACAGGGTCTTTCCCCGCAGCATGCGCGCAATAGATGTAATAGATACCCTTGTTGCCGCCTGCAAAGAGGGTGGAATCCCCATCTGCACAAACACCGCCATAAAAGAGATTCAGCCTCTTCCCGATGCTGCAGGCACTGCGGCCTCTTTTGCTCTTCCCGATGCTGCAGGTGGTTCTGCCTCTCGCTCTCTTCCCGATGCTGCAGGTGGTGGCGCCGCATCTCGCTCTCTTCCCAATGCTGCAGGTGATGGCGTCGCATCTCGCTCTCTTCTCGATGCTGCAGCGGGCTGTCGCTTTCTGCTGATAGGTGAAGATGGCAGGCCTGTGGCTGCTGCCCGCTCCGTTATCATTGCCACCGGGGGACTCTCATATCCCTCCACGGGCTCTACGGGAGACGGATACACCTTTGCAAAGCGACTTGGCCATACGGTAACCCCACTCTTTCCATCACTCACTGCGCTTATACCGGAGAACTATGACCAAATGTGGCAATGCATAGGTGAAACGCTTCATCTTAAAAACGTACAGTTGAGTCTCAAATATGAGGGGAATATCTTAGCCTCGGAGTTTGGCGATGCAGACTTCACAAATGGC
>SAMEA3663128__coassemble_355_pt1 | contig 10616 bp, 6 predicted proteins | sample SAMEA3663128__metabat2_high_PE_017 | metagenome-assembled genome bin SAMEA3663128 (sample SAMEA3663128) | pig gut metagenome | biome: pig gut; feature: pig-associated habitat; material: faeces | place: Denmark | collected 2012
ATAACAACTCTTAGGCCGGCAGTGTGGGTGCGCTCCACAAGGGCCTCAAACTCAGCCATTCGGGAGGGAATATCCTCTGCCAGTTCTGCCGCCACATCATAATAATCTGTTATGGCATAGGGAGAACCTGCCTCGCCCTTAACCACAGAGGGGTGCGCAGAGGGAATGCCATAAGCGCTCCAATCTGTCTTGGAGGCGTGCGCAATTACGCCGGTGTACCAGATGTGGGAGATAGAGAGATCCTCTCTGAGAGAGTGGAGCAGCTCCGGCATAATGTCATTAAACTTACCGGAGCCGTTTATACTATAAGAGCCTCCGGGAAGAGTTTGCCTCTTATTCCCGAAAGCCCTTATAAAGAGTTGATATATTATATGCTTCATCTGCCAATATGCTTCATCTACCAGTTGAGCATCTTAATAAAGTCATACTCCTCAGGATTTGCAACATACTCCTTTGCAGCCTCATAGTCTGCAGGAGTGATATAGTGCATAAGATAACGGATAATATTCTGAGCCTTGTCTGTGTGAATATTTACACCGCGAGGCGGAATCTTGCCATCCTTATCCTGAATATCTGAAAGATAGAGAGGCTTAATGTTGTTATTGAGGTCCAGATAGACCATACAGCCGGTAGCACCCTCCTTAAAGAGCTGATAAACACCCATACCCAACTGAGAGCAATACATAAGGTCGTAAGCTATAGGGGTAACGCATCTAACCTCATAACCAATCTCTACAGGACGGGATTTAACGGAGATTCCAAGTTTGTCCAACTTCTTCTCCAAAAGCTCGTTAAACATCTGAGCCTTAGAGATTTTACCAAGCTCCGGATGACCGTGGTCGTCGTAGGTAAACTTAACGCCGGCAGCCTCCAGGTCTGTATGAGAGAAGGCGTGGAATACACCCTCAGAAATCATTATGGCACCATAGGAGAGACCCATAATCTTCCTCTTAATGATTGCAGAGATGGCCATATTCACAATCTTGTCTATGGTAATGTCTGTTCTGTTGAACATCTCCGGAATAACAATCATAGGATAGTGGCAGGTTGCGCCAATGCCAAGAGCAAGGTGGCCTGCAGAACGACCCATAGCTGAGACAACAAACCAGGTACCGCTTGTTCTTGCATCCTCATAGACTGTTGTAGCAATCTTTGTACCCTCAGACTTTGCAGAATGATATCCAAAGGTTGGAATATTTGAAGGAAGAGGAAGGTCGTTGTCTATTGTCTTAGGAACGTGGATATTTGCAATAGGATAGTTCTTAGCCGCAAGGAACTTTGCAATTCTGTTGGCTGTAGAGGCAGTATCGTCTCCTCCAACGGTAACCAGCAGCTGAATATTGTTATTCTTAAAGAAATCAAGATTAAAATTCTTGTCAAAATCCTCCTGAGAAGGTTTGTATCTGCTCATCATAAGATATGAGCCGCCTCTGTTAAAGATTGAATCTGCAAGCAAGAAATCTATGTCTGTTGTCTTCTGTGTTGGGGAGAAGAGGCCTTTATACCCCCCGTGTAAACCTATAACTCTGTAGCCATTACTTAAAAAAGTCTTTGCAATAGTGCCAACTACAGTATTCATTCCCGGTGCGGGACCGCCGCCTGTTAAAATTACAATTGATTTTTCCATTTTCATCTTTCTTTAAGCGCCGCAAAGATACTATTATTTTTTGAAATTATTGGCTACATTTGTAGCTTAAAAAGTTGTGAAGAGATGGAGAAGCTGACAATACAAGAGGAGATAGCTCATTTGAGAAGAGAGTTGGAGAGGGCAAATCGCAACTACTACATAAAGAATGCTCCCACCATCACAGACTATGAGTACGACCTTATGATGCACCGCCTGCAGCAGCTGGAGGAGGAGAATCCCCAATTTGCAGCAGCAGACTCCCCTACCGTGCGCGTTGGAAGCGACCTCTTCTCATCCCTAGAGGAGAGCGAGCCGGCAGCCGCATCCATAACCGCAGCCACAGCCGCAGCCACAATAACGGCGCCCGGCAAAAGAGCAGGCGCAACAGCACCCAAGGCCGCTCCCGGCACAACAGCACCCAAAGGCTTTGCGCAATATCCGCACCGCTTTCCAATGCTCTCGCTAGGCAACACCTACGACCTTGGCGAATTATACGCCTTCAACCAGCGCATCCTCAAAAGCATAGAGGAACCTCTGCAATACTCCTGCGAACTAAAATTTGACGGCACGGCAATCTGCCTCACCTACAAAGAGGGCAAGCTGCAGAGAGCCCTCACAAGAGGAGACGGCACGGTGGGCGACGATGTAACGGAGAATGTGCGGGAGATAGCCGCCATTCCGCAGCAGCTGCGGGGCGACTATCCGGCAGACTTTGAGATAAGAGGAGAGATATATATGCCCTTCAAAGCCTTCGAGGCCCTTAACCGCAATCGGGAAGAGGAGGGCGACACTCTCTTCGCCAACCCCAGAAACGCAGCAGCAGGCTCGCTTAAACTACAGAACCCCAAAGAGATGGCAGACCGCGGGCTGGAGTGCGTACTCTACCACCTCATAGCGCCAGGCTACAATGTGGCAACACAATGGGAGGCGCTGGAGGCCGCCAAAAGTTGGGGCCTGCCTGTCTCCGCCTACAGCAAGCTCTGCTCCACAATAGATGAAGCAATAGAATATATAAGGGAATGGGACACAAGGCGCAAGAGCCTCCCCTTCCCCACAGACGGCATAGTAATAAAGGTAAACAGCCTGCAGCAGCAGCAACTTTTAGGCTTTACGGCAAAGGCGCCAAGATGGGCCACAGCCTGGAAGTTCAAGCCGGAAGAGGCCTGCACAAAACTCCTTAGCATAGATTATCAGGTGGGCAGAACAGGCGCAATAACACCCGTTGCCAATCTGGAGCCGGTGCAGCTCTCGGGAACAATAGTAAAACGCGCCACCCTGCACAATGCGGAGCAGATGGCGCTGCTAGACCTCCACATAGGCGACTATGTATATGTAGAGAAGGGTGGCGAGATTATTCCAAAGATAACAAGAGTGGCGCTGGAGAAGCGCCCGCAAGATATTCGGGAAGCTCTCTTCCCTACTCATTGTCCCGATTGCGGCACGCCGCTGGTAAGAGATGAGGAGGAGGCAAGGCACTTCTGCCCCAACAGCGATGGCTGCCCTATGCAGATAAAGGGCAGATTTTTGCACTTCATAAGCCGCAAGGCAATGAATATAAATGCCGGAGAGGCCACAATATCACAACTCTACGACAAAGGGCACATAAGAGTTCTGAGCGACCTCTACAAACTCACAGCCGCAGAGCTGGGAGGCCTTGAGAAGTGGAAGGAGCGCTCTGTTGCAAACTTCCTTGCCTCTGTAGAGGAGAGCAAAAAGGTGCCATTTGGAAGAGTGCTCTACGCAATTGGCATAAGGCACGTGGGAGAGACAACAGCAAAGAGCCTTACAGCAAAATTTGGCAGTATGGAGAATCTGCGCAGAAGCACCCTCGAGGAACTTATGCAGGTAGAGGATATTGGAGAGAGCGTGGCAGAATCCATTTACAGCTATTTTAGGGAGCCAAAGCATATAGAGATGCTGCAGGAGCTGCAGAGGGCCGGATTGCAGATGGAGCAGCAGGTTCAGGCAGCAAGAGAGAGCAACCTGCTGGAGGGCAAGACAATTATGGTATCGGGACTCTTCTCTATCCCTAGGGAGGAACTTAAAGGGCTTATAGAGCGCCACGGCGGAAAGGTAGGCAGTTCTGTGAGCAAAAAGACAGATTACCTTGTGGCAGGCGAAAAGGCAGGAGGATCAAAGCTGGAGAAGGCAGAGACTCTGGGCGTAAAGGTAATTTCCGAAGATGAATTTATGAAAATGATAGAGATATGACGTTGGATTTCACTAATGAGGATTACCAATTAATAAACAAAGAATTTGAATCGCTGCGGGTGCTTGCGCAGAAGAGATGCGCAACAGAGGAGCAGTATCAGGGTGTAATAAAGGCATTTGAGTTTGCAAACGAGGCGCACAAAGGGGTGAGAAGACGCTCCGGAGAGCCCTACATACTCCACCCTATTGCTGTTGCAAAGATAGTGGTGGAGGAGATTGGACTGGGTTACAAATCCATTGTAACGGCTCTGCTGCACGACATTGTAGAGGATACAGAATATACCGTAGAGGATATAAGCAGACTCTTTGGAGAGAAGATAGCCTCTCTTGTAGATGGCCTTACCAAGATAAAATCCGCAATGGATTACAACCATAGCCAGACAGAGAAGGAGGCATTTGACGATAACACCTCCAAGAGAATGGCAAAATCCATGCAGGCAGAGAATTTCAAAAGAATCCTGCTCACCCTTAACGACGACGTAAGAGTCATTCTCATAAAACTGGCAGACCGTCTGCACAACCTGCGCACAATAGGTTCTATGCCGGAGCGCAAGAGAGACAAGATTCTCTCGGAGACAATGTACATCTTTATCCCGCTGGCGCACAGGCTAGGCCTCTACAAGATAAAATCGGAGATGGAGAATATCTGGCTGCAATACCGCGAGCCCGACGCCTACGCCCAGATAAACAAGCAAATAAACGAATATATCTCCGACCACAAAAAGGAGATGGACGACTTTAAAAACTCCATCCAGCAATCCATAGAGGATGAGGGTTACAAGTTCCAGATAATAAGCAGAATAAAATCTCCCTACTCCATCTGGAGAAAGATGCGCACCAAAGGGGTCTCATTCAACCAGATATATGACATCTATGCGCTTAGGATAATCTTTGAGCCAAAGAGCAAGACAAGCGAGAGGAATCAGTGCTGGGATATACATACAATAATAACAGAGGGAAGAACAACGCTTCAGGAGAGGCTGCGCAACTGGGTGGACACACCAAAGAGCAACGGCTACGAGGCGCTCCACTGCACCATAATGACGCATCAGGGCACTTGGGTGGAGGTGCAGATAAGGAGCGAGCGAATGAACGAGATAGCAGAGAAGGGAATTGCCGCGCACTGGAGCTATAAAGGCGTAAGCAACAGCGAGATAGAGATGGATGTATGGCTCAACAAGGTGCGTGCAACACTGGAGAATCCAGATGTGAATGCGCTAGAGTTCCTGGACGAGTTCCGCAACGAACTTATTGCAAAACAGATATATGTCTTTACTCCAACCGGAGAATCCAAGAGCTTCCCATACGGCGCAACGGCGCTGGATTATGCCTACGAGATTCACTCAAACATAGGCAACCGAGCAATAGCGGCCAAAATAAACAGAAAACTTGTGCCCCTCTCTGCAACACTCAAAAATGGAGATGTGGTAGAGATAGTAACCTCGCACAACCACTCACCGGAGCCGCAGTGGCTTAACTTTGTAAAGACACAGAAGGCAAAGAGCGCCATCTACAGCAGCCTAAAGAAGAATATGGCAGACACCCTCCGCAAAGGTCAGGAGAAGTTGGAAGAGGCGCTGGACCAGCTTGGGCTTAAGCCTCAGGCAAGAATACTTAAAAAGATAGCCGCCGCCAACGGAGTAACACAAAAGGAGGAGCTCTACAACAAGATTGCCACAGGGCTCATTAGCCTGGACAACCTGGAATCCATCCTAAAGATGAACACCCAGAAGAAGCTTGTAAAATATTGGAACATACTTCTAAGAAAAGACAATGAGGATAATCTTCCCGATGAATCCTTTGCCGACGACGACCTTAGCCCTGCAGCAACAGAGAAAGAGAGCATTGGAGCGCTGGTAGATATAAAGATAGACAAGAAGGGCGCCTACAAACTGCAGGAGAATGCAGAGGGAGAGAGCCTCTCCTACCGCATAGCAAAGTGCTGCCGCCCAATACCGGGAGACAAGATAATAGGCTTCATAGACGATAACGGAGAACTTGTGGTACACAAGAAGAGCTGCCAGACGGCAAACGAACTTGCAGCAAAATATGGAGAGAGAGTAGTAACCGCGGAGTGGACAAAGCACACAATGCTCTCCTTCCTTGCCAGAATAGAGATAAGGGGATTCGACCGCATAGGCATAGTTAACGATATTACGGAGTACCTTACCAACGTAATGAACATAAATATGCGCAAAATCTACTTTGAGAACCACGACGGAGTCTTTGAAGGTTACATAGAGCTCTACGTGCACAACACAGCAGACCTGGATATAGTAATAAAGAGAATACAAAAGATAGAATCTGTAGAGACAGTCATAAGAAGAGACGACTCACAGGAGAAATAGCACAACAAGAAGCAGATGCCAATGTCAGAAAAGAAGAGCATAAGAGAAAAGAGCATAAGGGAGCTAACAAAAGCCGCGCTCTGCACAGCAGCCATTGCGCTTGGAATAGCGCTCTATGTAGTTGAGGTCTCCTCCTGCGCCAACACCAAGGGCAGTCCTACAGGAGGGCCAAAAGATACCATACCCCCTGTAGTGCTCAGCGTAATACCAGAGCTTAACACCACCTCTTTCCCAAGGGAGAAGCAGGATATAAGAATATTCTTCAACGAGTTTGTACAACTTAAAGACGCAAACAAAAACATACTCCTCTCCCCGCCCCTCTCAAAAAAAATCAAGACCAAGATAAAGGGCAAGAGCATAGTAGTGGAATTTCCCCTTCCGCTGGACTCTGCGCGCACCTACACCATCTACTTTGGCAGCGCCATAGCAGACAACAACGAGGGCAACCCCCTGCTGGGCTACACCTACGCCTTCTCCACCGGCAGCGCCATAGACTCAATGCTTGTAAGCGGGCGCGTTGTAGAGAACGAGACACTTAAGAGCGTAAAAGATATAGCCGTGGCCGCCTACCTTGTAGAGACAGACTCCTGTGTTATAAATACTCTTCCCGATGCCATAACCAAGACAGACGAATACGGCTACTTCTGCCTGCAGAACCTAAAACCGCAGAAGTACGCCCTCTTTGCCTTCAGCGACGAGAACGGCAACTGCAAATACGACCAGGGAGTGGAGAAGATAGCCTTTATGGACACAATGATAACCCCGCAAGTTGTAATGCGTCCGGGGCTTCCGCAGACCACCATCTACCTGCCAAAAGATACCACAGAACTACTCTCCAGACCAATAGAATACCAGCTCTACCTCTTTAAGGAGAGGGCAGCCAAACAATACATAACCAACAAGGGAAGACCAACCAGAAGAGGCGCCTTTGTAAAATTCAACTCCACAGAGACAGATCTCCTCTCCCTTAAAGTGGAGGAGGTTGAGCCGGAGCGGATAATGAAGCAGTTTAACCCAGACAGGGACTCCCTAACCTTCTGGATAGTTGGCGGCAGCGTACCTAAGGATACTATAAATGTAGAGGTGGAGTATATGAAGCCGGACTCCCTTGGCAATATGGCGCCATTTACAGAGAAGCTCAAACTTGTTGCTCCAAGAGACAAATCCAAAAACAGAAATGGCGGCAACAGCACAGAAGAGCAGAATCTGAACAACCTTAACTCCAACTACCTTAGCGGCATAGATGACAGAATGAACAATCGCCTCACCCAAGAGGAGAGGCGCCGCAGAGAAGAGGAGAAGAAGCGCGAAGAGGCAGAGAAGAGAGAGAAGAGTGTAAGACCGGACCTTCTTAAGATGACCTTTGAGGCCAAGCCGGAAAAGATAGAGGAGACGGGCTACATCTTCACCTTCCCGGAGCCGCTTGCAAAGGCAAACTTTGACACCCTGCAGATGGTCTTCTACAACCAGCGCAAACAGAAGGGAGAGATGAAACTGCTCCACAGGCAAGACAGCACCAACTTCCTCTGCTACTATGTATGGCCGGAGGAGCCATTCAAGGTTGGCTACGAATACAACCTCTACGTTCCAACAGCCGCCTTCAGAGACATAAACAACTTTACCAACGACTCCCTCACAAATCAGATTTTCCTCCCTACAGACGACAATCTGAGCACCATAACGGTAGATGTTAAGGGAGCGGATACAAGATACATAATAGAACTTGTAAACGACAAGTGCACAGAGGTTTACGGCAAATTCACACTAGACAGGGATGGCAAACACACCTTCAAATACCTAAAAGAGGGCGATTATGCCATAAGAATAACACAAGACCGCAACCGCAACGGCAAACTGGATAGCGGAACCCTCATACCGCGCCGCCAGCCGGAAGCAGTCCGCTTCTTCAAGCTGCCGGACGGCAAAGAGACAATAAAACTGCTGGAGCGAACAGACATAGAACAGACCATTAACCTCCCAACCCTCTTCTAGCACCCCTACGCAAGAGCCCGCAAGCCCGCAAGAGCCCGCAAGCCCGCCGGCAAACAGCGCAACAAGAAAAAATGAAAAAGATGAAATACATAAAAGAGCACATAATCACCGCCTCAGCCCGCACTGCCACAGCAGCAGCACTCCGCACAACTGCAGCACTCCGCACAGCAGCACTCCGCACGGTCTCACTGCTGGCAGCCCTGCTTATATGTGCAGGCAGCCTCACAGCACAGCAGCCAGCAGAGCAGCATCAGCCCGCAGAGCAGCAGCCTCCACATCAGCAGGAACAACCTGCACAGCCGCAGTCTACACTGCAACAGCCCGCAGAGCAGCCTGCAAGCGTGGAGCTTCCTCCGCTGGAGGGCAAACCCGCAGCAAAGCGCCTGTCGGGACACCTTATAGGAGTAAAATACGGCTTTGCAAATTGCAACCTCTCCTTTGACAAAAAGATAAACCAAAAGGGCATAACCTCCGGCAAAGAGATAGGCATCTTCTACACATACTACCACTCCCTTTGGAACACAATGCCATACTTTGGCCTCTCCGTAGGAGTGCAAATGGCAGAGAGCGGCTTCAAGCTTGTAAACGACGGATATTTCCCTCCCGAAGACCAACCGCAGGATAATCTTCCCGAAGAGGAGTACAGATACCGCATTATCTCCCAATTCCGCGTAGAGTTTTGGAGAATGAGAGCAATGCTCAACCTTGGATGCTACGGCTCCTACAAAATCTCCACAGTAAAAGAGGGACAATATAGCCAAAACGTAAACAAACCAGAAGTGGGTGTAATTGGAGGTGGCGGACTTGCCTTTATCTTCCACCCCTTTGAGCTGCACCTGGAGGCAAACTACCACTATGCCTTCTCGCTCTACTTTAAACCCGACACCTTCTCCGAGCGTGTCTGGTACCTTGGCCACAACAGCCGACTGGTCTTTAACGTAGGCCTCTTCTTCAGTTTGGACAAAAAGAAGAAATAAATGATGAAAAACAACAATACTTCTTGCAGCAGCACTGCCAACAGCAGCACTGCTAGCAACACCCAAAACTGCTGCAGCACCACAACCTGCAGCGGCACCTCAGCAATTGATGTGCACGGACTCATAATCGGAGGAGGCGCCCCTCTTGTGGTGCAGACAATGTGCAACACCCACACTCAAGATGTGGAAGACTCTGTAGCGCAATGCCTCCAGCTGGCAGCTGCCGGCGCGCAGATGATAAGGCTCACCACCCAGGGGCTAAAGGAGGTTGAGGCATTAAAAGAGATAAAGAGAAGATTGCGCAACGCAGGCTGTACCGTGCCGCTTGTAGCAGATGTGCACTTTACATCAGATGTAGCAATAGCCGCCGCGGCAGTTGCAGAGAAGGTGCGGATAAACCCCGGAAACTTTGCAAAAGAGCATCGGGAAGCAAAAGAGAAATTCAAAAAATTCCTTCAGGTCTGCAAAGAGCACAGGACTGCCGTGCGCATAGGGCTCAACCACGGCTCGCTTGGAGAGCGCATAACAAATCTCTACGGCAACACGCCGCTTGGAATGAAGGAGGCTGCAATGGAATGGGGTTGGCAGAAGATTTCCACAACTTTGCAGTATCGCTAAAAGCCAGCAACACAGTGGTTATGGTAGAGGCATACAGGCTTCTTAAGAGAGAGATGCAGAGTCGCAAGCTCTCCTTCCCTCTTCACCTTGGAGTAACAGAGGCCGGCAATGGCGACACAGGCAGAATTAAGTCTGCCGTTGGCATAGGCACTCTCCTAGCAGAGGGCATTGGCGACACAATAAGGGTATCCCTCACAGAAAACCCTGTAAACGAGATAATTACAGGCAACATAATAAAGGAGTGGTATAAGCCCCAGGAGAACCTTGTAAGCCAGGCATACCTGCATAAAGTGCAGATAGATACACAATTGCGTCACGGCGTAACTGTACCCCTCCTCTCCTACCGCGTAAAGAACAGGGAGGAGTTCCTCATAAAGGCCTCCTGCGACTTTGGTCCATACCTGCTAGACAAAAAGATAGATGACTTCCAGCTCACCTGCACTTTTATTGCTCCCGATGCTGCTCCCGATGGTGCTACTGCTCCCGATGCTGCCAGTGGCACCGCTGGCAATGAAAGAGAGCTCTCCAGGGCTGAAATAGAGGAGTTTAAGGATAATCTGTTGCAGGCAACCAGAAGAAGATTCACCAAGCCCGAATATATTGCCTGCCCCGGCTGCGGACGCACCTTGTACAATCTGGAGGAGACGCTTAATAGAGTCAAGGCTAGAACTGCCCACCTGAAGGGAGTAAAGATAGCGGTAATGGGTTGCATTGTAAATGGCCCCGGCGAGATGGCCGACGCAGACTTCGGTTATGTTGGAGAGGGCGCCGGCAAGGTCTCAATCTACAGAGGCAAAGAGGCAGTAATGCGCTCCGTGCCCCAGGAAGAGGCAATAGAGAGGC
>SAMEA3663128__coassemble_372_pt1 | contig 10415 bp, 10 predicted proteins | sample SAMEA3663128__metabat2_high_PE_017 | metagenome-assembled genome bin SAMEA3663128 (sample SAMEA3663128) | pig gut metagenome | biome: pig gut; feature: pig-associated habitat; material: faeces | place: Denmark | collected 2012
GGGCTCCCCTATGCCACCGTAGATGATATCATAAGCGAGAGAACTGCCGGAGAGTCCAAATATGGTCTCTTCAAGCTTATAAATGTTGCCATAGACGGCATCACCTCATTCTCCATAAGACCTATGAGAATGATATTTATGCTGGGAGTCATCTCACTCTTCATAACAATTGGAGTGGTTATCTATGTTATAGTCAGTCAGTTTGGGTATCACGCCTCCGGCTGGACCTCCCTTATTCTCAGCATCTGGTTCTTTGGGTCGCTCATTCTGCTCTCTTTGGGCATAATAGGCGAATATATCGGGAGGATATATACAGAGGTAAAGCAGCGACCTACATTCATAGTTGAGGAGACAACAGGGGAATTGGATTAAATAATCAAATAATAATCAGAGATATGAATAGAGTTTTACAAAGCATCACAGCAATATTTGCAGGCGCAACTCTGGCTGCTGCGCTCCCTTGCGGAACTGCCAGCGCCCAAAATCTTGGAGAGGCGGAGATATCAACCCTGCGCGCCTCTTTTGAGAATACCGGCTCCACAAGAGCCCTTCAGAACGTGCTCACGCACGACTCCAACATAAAAGAGAATGCCGCCAACTTCTCCAATGAGGGGAAATTGGACCACTACTTCAAATACAGAGTTGACGTTAAGGGGATAACAGACCAGAAGAGTTCCGGAAGATGCTGGATGTTTACCTCTATGAACGCCCTCAGGCCTGCAGTAATGCAGAAATACAACCTTGGCGAGTTTGATTTCTCACACAACTACAATTACTTCTGGGACATTCTGGAGAAGAGCAACCTCTTCTTGGAGAACATTCTGGCAACAATAGAGAAGCCTATGGATGACAGGACCGTAGTCTTTCTCTTCAAATCGCCGGTAGATGATGGCGGCGTATGGAACAGCTTCTATAACATTGCCACAAAATATGGTGTTGTGCCACAGTCTGTAATGCCGGAGACAGCGCACTCCAACAACACTGCTCAATTGGGCTCTATAATAAACGAGAGGCTTAGGGCAGGCGGATACGAGCTGCGCCAACTTGCAGAGAAGAGAGAGGCCGACCTGAGCAGGATTCAGGGCGAGAGAGATATTGCCAAATCCAAAGCCATCCTTGCAGAGAGCATAAGAATTAAGAAACTCTCCATCCTTAAGGATATCTACAGGGTTCTTGCCCTCTGTCTTGGAGAGCCCCCCACAGAGTTCACCTGGAGATACAAGGATAAAAACGGCGACATAAAGGAGTTGAAGAGCACACCTCTTGAGTTCTTCAAGAGCATAGAACCTGCAGGCTACACTCCGGAGGAGTATATTATGACAATGAACGACCCTACCAGAGAGTACTACAAGGTCTACGAGATAGAGAACTACAGAAACACAATGGAGGGAATAAATTGGAAATACCTTAACCTCCCTAACGAAGAGCTTAAATCTGCAGCGCTTGCCTCCATTAAGGCAAACGAGCCGCTCTACTGCTCCTGCGATGTTTCAAAACAGCTAAACCGCAAAGAGGGCACACTGGACCTGAACAACTACAACGTTGCAGAACTTCTTGGCATAGAGACAAATATGGACAAAAAGGCCCGTATCCTAACCCGTCAGAGCGGCTCGTCACACGCTATGCTGCTTATAGGCTGCGACACAGACCAGAACGACAAACCTGTTAAATGGGAATTTGAGAATAGCTGGGGAAGTTCCTATGGTCATAACGGCTACCTCACCTTTACCGATGAGTGGTTTAACGAGTACCTCTTCAGGCTTGTAATAAACAAGAGATACCTTAGCCCTAAAGCAATAGAGGCATTAGGCAAAAAGAGCACCAAGCTCCCTATGTGGGACTATATGTTCTAAACCATGCCTTAATCAACCGCGGGCAGAACGGGCGCGTATGAGCGCCACATAGGCAAGCAGCACAATATTCATAACAAGCGCATAGATAATTGCAGGAAGAGCCATCTCTCCATTGTCAAAAATGAATGGGGAGGTGGCTATTGCTATTGCCTGCGCTGCATTCTGCATACCTATCTCTATGTTTATTGTGCGCTGTACCGTCTTGGAGAATCTGAAGAGTTTGGCAAGCGCCCAACCCAAGAGAATGGCCAGCAATATAAGCGCAGTTGCAGAGAGCCCCAGTGTGGCAAAGTTTGCAACTATCTCCTTTGTGTACTGCAGGAAAAAGAGAGCGGCAAGGAGCATCAGCGCCGGGAAGGCAATTTTGGAGAGCGCCCTTTCGCATTTTGCTGCAACTGTGGCTGCAAACCTTTGCAGCGCCACTCCTGCCATTATGGGAAGAAGCAGCAGCACAATATTCTGAATTATAAGTTTTCCTGCAGGCAGGTGGATTTGCGCGGCAGATTCCGTCAATCCCTCGGCCGAGATATATCTGCATACCCACTCCAATATGAATGGTATGGTAAAGAGGGTTATTATGCTGCTTATTGCTGTAAGCGTTATGGAGAGTGCCACATTGCCCTTTGCCAGCATTGTGAAGACATTGGAGGAGCTGCCGCCCGGCGAGGCTGCAACAAGCATAAGCCCAATGAAATAGATTGGAGGCAAATTCATAAGAGAGGCTACGGCAAAGGCGCATAGCGGAAGAAAGATTATCTGCCCAACAAGCCCCACAACCAGCGAGAGTGGTTCTGCCGCCACCTGACGGAAGGCCTCTCTCTTAAGACCCAGTCCCAGCAAGAACATAAGGAGTGCCAGGATTGGCATAACTATCAATATCATATCGGGAATAATTTCAATTTGAGACAAAATTAATACAATTCCGTAACTTTGCACCCCGTTGAAAGTTTGCATTATGACAAAAGAGAATATTAAAGGACTGGTTGCGCTTAGTCCTATGCTGTTTATGCTCTGCATCTTTATTTTGCTAAGCCTCTTTATGGGAGGAATAAGCAAAGTTCCTATAGTTATTGTCTTTCTGCTAACCTGCACCTTTGCCCTCTTTACGCTTAAAGGCGCAAAGCTGGAGCAGCGGATTAAGATTCTCTCGCAAGGCGCGGGAGAGAGCAACCTGCTCTATATGATATGGATCTTTGTGCTGGCCGGGGCATTTGCCGCCACTGCAAGGGGTATGGGCGCGGTAGATGCAATAGTAAACCTTACGGTAAATAATCTGCCTGCAGAGATGCTCCTGCCCGGAGTCTTCCTTGCCGCAGCAATAATCTCCATCTGCATAGGAACCTCTGTGGGCACTGTAGTTGCGCTGGTGCCAATAGCAACAGGAATGTGTGAGGAATCGGGAATATCCCTCCCGATGATGATTGCCGCCGTTACCGGAGGAGCCTTCTTTGGAGATAACCTCTCCTTTATATCTGATACCACCATTGTTGCCACCAGAAGTCAGGGTTGCAAGATGAGCGACAAGTTTAAGACCAATTTTGCAATAGCGCTGCCTGCCGCAATAATAACCTTTGCCCTCTACGCATATATAAGTTATGGCACAACGGCCGTGGCGGAGGCAACAAATGCGCCTGAGAGCACTGCAGAGGGCAGCTGGTGGACGCTTCTGCCATACCTCTGGGTACTGGCAGCTGCACTTTTGGGAGCCAATGTTCTTATTGTGCTTGCTGTGGGAACAGCGTTGTGCGGCGTAATAGGTTTGCTTCTGGGCAGATACAATCTGGAGGGCTTTGTTACAGAGATATGCAATGGAATTGGCGGGATGGGAGAACTTATCATTGTCTCCCTGCTTGCCGGCGGTCTGCTGGCCATTATAAGGGAGCAGGGAGGAATTAGCTGGCTTATAGAGATAATCTCCAAAAAGATAAAGAGCCCACGCGGGGCAAAACTAAGTCTTGCCCTTCTTGTGGGACTCACAAACATCTGCACGGCAAACAACACCATTGCTATTCTCTCCATAGGAGAACTTGCAAGAAATCTTGGAGAGAGATACCAGATTGAGGGAAGACGCACGGCAAGCATACTGGACACCTTCTCCTGCGTGGTTCAGGGAATAATCCCATACGGCGCCCAACTGCTTATTGCCGGAGGATTGGCCGGCATTGCAGCCTCATCCATAATTCCGTATCTCTTCTACCCATTCATTCTGGGCGCTTGCGCAACTGCAGCAATACTCTTTGGCAAGAGCGGCAGATAGCCCCCAAACGGGCTATCTGAGCTTTGCGCCAAATCTCTCTTCAAAGGTCTTGAGCAGTTTTGACATTACAGCCTCAACCGCCTGGTCTGTAAGGGTCTTCTCCATATCCTGGAGCACAAAGCTTATTGCATATTGCTTCTTGCCCGCGCCAATCTTGTCACCTGTATAGACATCAAAGAGAGAGACATTCTTAAGCACCTTACGCTCTGCGGAGAAGGCAGCCTTCATAATGTCGTTAAAGGTTACACTCTCATCCAATAGGAGAGCCAGATCTCTGCGCACCTCCGGATACTTAGGCAGTTCGGAGTATTTTACGCTATTCTTCTTTACAATCTTAAGCAGCTCCTTCCAATATACCTCTGCAACAAAGACCGGCTGCTTTATGCCAAACTTTCTTGCCCTTGCCGGAGAGACCGTACCCATTACCGCAAGATCCTTGCCGTTAAGCTTATAGACAAACCCCTCTGCAAAGAGGTCCGCCGGAGCCTGAGCATACTCAAGCGCGTTAATGTTGGCACCAAATTTCTTGAGAAGGAGTTCCAGATATCCCTTAAGCAAGAAGAAATCTCCCTTCTCTATCTTGTTGCGCCACTGCTGAGAGCCGTTACCTGTAATTACCATAGAGAGGCGCGGCTCCTCCTGGTAGCATTTGAGTTTAGGATTCTCCTTTGGTCCAAGCACTCTGCCCTTAGCATTCTCGCCTTCGCTGTCAAACGAATAGACATTGCCAAACTCAAAGAGTTTAAGGTCTCCATTCTGCCTGTTGATGTTATAAGCAACCACCTCTAGCGCGCTGAAGAGAAGTGTCTGACGCATAGCGTTAAGATCCGAACTCAAAGGATTTACCACCATAACGCATCTCTGCTGCGGATAAGAGTCAAGTCCTGCATAATAATCTGCCTTTGTAAGGGAGTTGTTCATAATCTCCATAAAGCCGTTTGCCGCAAGGAACTCCGATGCAAGCACCTTTACCCTCTCAGGGTCCGGTTTTGGAGTGGAATTAATTGAGACTCTCATTGCAGTAGGCAGCTCTATGTTGTTGTAGCCGTATATTCTTAGAACATCCTCCACAACATCGCACTCCCTTGTAACATCCACCCTATAGGTAGGAACCTTTACAACAGCCCCCTCTGCGCTCTTAGAGACAAACTCCATCTCCAGATACTCCAGAATCTTCTGTATGGTCTCTGCGCCAATCTGCTTGCCTATAAGTCTCTCCATTCTGGCATAATCCAACTCTACAAGCGCCTTCTCTATAGGTTTGGAGATAATATCCACCACATCTCCGCACAACTTTCCGCCTGCAAGTTCAAGGATAAGCAGAGCAGCCCTCTTAAGAGCATAGAGGTTAATCATAGGATCACAACCGCGCTCATAACGGAAAGAGGCATCTGTCTTAAGGGTATGTCTCTTGGAACTCTTTCTAATATAGACAGGATTAAAGTAGGCGCTCTCCAGGAAGATATCTGCAGTCTGCTCTGTAACGCCGCTCTCCTTGCCGCCAAAGATACCTGCAAGGCACATAGGCTCCGCATCGTTGCATATCATAAGGTCTCTCTCCGAGAGTTTGCGCTCTACGCCATCCAGAGTTACAAACGGGGTTCCCTCCGGAGTAAAATCTACCACAACCTTGCCGGAGGTAATCTTTGCCGCATCAAAAGCATGCAGCGGCTGGCCCATCTCCATAAGCACAAAGTTGGTAATATCTACAATATTGTTTATTGGGCGCAATCCCACAGCAAGCAACTTTGTCCTTAGCCACTCCGGAGACTCTGCCACCTTAACACCTCTTATTGTTATTCCCGAATACCTTGGCGCAGCCTCTCCTGCCCTTACCTCTACAGAGATTGCTCCCGATGCCTCCCTCTCTATGGCATCAAATGCCTCCACTGCAGGCATCTTAAGCTCTCCGCCCATATTGTTCAGGCGCAGATAAGCGCTCAAATCCCTTGCCACTCCAATATGCGAAGCGGCATCCACCCTATTTGGTGTAAGGCCTATCTCATAGATTGTATCCACCTTAAGACCCAGGAAATCCTTGGCAGGGGTGCCCGGCACTGCATCATCGGGAAGAATCATAATGCCGTCGTGATTATGGCCTATGCCAAGCTCATCCTCTGCGCAGAGCATTCCAAAGGACTCCACACCGCGAATCTTAGATTTCTTCATCTTAAGTTCTGTGCCGTCAGAGAAGGTAAGTTTTGTGCCAATAGTGGCCAGCATCACCTTTTTGCCCGCAGCCACATTTGGCGCGCCGCATACAACCTGCAGCAGCTCCGGAGCGCCTGTATTCACCTTTGTAACGTGCAGGTGATCCGAATCCGGATGCTCCACGCACTCCACAACCTCTGCAACAACTACACCTGCCAAACCACCGGGAATCTCCTCAACCTGCTCGCAGGCCTCAACCTCCAGGCCAATAGCAGTAAGAATATGCTCCAACTCCTCCGGAGAGAGGTTGAAATCCACATACTCCTTTAACCAATTATACGAAACTGTCATTTTATATCACTTTTATATACTATTCCAAAGAAAATCATTTTTTAAAGAGCGAATCTACAAATGCGCTCTTGTCAAATATCTGAAGATCCTCAATCTTCTCTCCTACCCCTATGAACTTAACCGGAATCTTAAACTGGTCCGCTATTCCAATAACCACACCGCCCTTGGCAGTACCATCCAGTTTTGTAACGGCAAGCGAGGTAACATCCGTAGCCTTTGTAAACTCCTGCGCCTGATGAAAAGCATTCTGCCCTGTAGAGCCGTCAAGCACAAGAAGCACATCGTGGGGCGCATCGGGAATAACCTTGCGCATAACATTCCTTATCTTGGTAAGCTCGTTCATAAGGTTAATCTTATTATGCAATCTGCCGGCGGTATCTATAAGCACCACATCGGCATCCTGAGCAACCGCAGACTTAAGCGTATCAAATGCCACCGAGGCAGGGTCTGCACCCATCTCCTGCTTTACAATAGGCACCCCGGCTCTCTGGCTCCATATAACAAGCTGGTCCACCGCAGCAGCCCTGAAGGTATCTGCAGCTCCAAGAACCACCTTTTTTCCCGATTCCTTAAGCCTGTAGGCCAGTTTGCCAATAGTTGTGGTCTTTCCAACGCCATTTACTCCAACAACCATAATGACGTAAGGCTTCTTTGAGAAATCAAATACCTCATCCTGGGGCTTGCTTACAAGAAGTTTCTCAATCTCGTTATGAAGAATGGCATCCAACTCTTCCGAGTTCATAAACTTATCTCTGGCAACACGCTCCTCCAAAGACTCAATAATTTTAAGAGTAGTCTCTACTCCTATATCTGAGGCAATCAGAGCCTCCTCAATATCATCCAAATCTGCAGAGCTAATGGTCTTTTTACCAAGCACAGCCCTGGAGATACGCTCCAGAAGGCCGCTCTTTGTCTTTTGAAGACCACTCTCCAAAGCCTGCTTCTCTTCAGAACTCTTCTTACCGAAAAACCCAAGAAATGACATACTTCTCCATTTTAAATTGTAATCTGCAAATTTATCAAAAACTTGCGCAACTCACAACAGAGAGCGCCAAATAGAAAACAAAAAGGATGACCGGAATTCTTGTACTCCGGCCATCCTTTAAATCTACTAAAGTATAATCTCTATTTCTTGTTGAAGAAATCCTTAACGCTCTCTACACCAACCATCTCCTCCTCAAAGGTGTAAGCACCTGTCTTAGGAGACTTGGCCATGCGGATACACTTTACAAAGTTTCTCTTATTCTCTTTGTTACCGCTAAATGTTGCAACTGCTTTCTTTGCCATCTTTCAAATAGTTTAAAAATTATTTAATCTCGCGATGAACAGTAACCTTCTTCAAATAAGGGTTATACTTTTTACGCTCCAATCTCTGAGTTGTATTCTTTTTATTCTTAGTGGTAATGTATCTGGACATTCCCGGTACACCACTCGCTTTCTGCTCTGTGCACTCAAGTATAACTTGAACTCTATTACCTTTCTTTGCCATAGTCTGCTACAATTATACTAAATCAATTAAACCTTTGGCCTGAGCCTTTTTAATGCTTGCAGCAAGACCATTCTTGCAAATGTTGCGGATTCCGGCAGCTGTAAGTCTAAGTGTAATGTATCTCTGCTCCTCCTCAGACCAGAACTTCTTTACTCTGAGGTTTGGAGCAAACTCGCGTGTTGTACGGCGTTTTGAGTGGGAAACGTTATTTCCCTTCAAGCTCTTTTTTCCTGTAATTTGACAAATCCTTGCCATGACGTATATATTTTTTATTATTATTCAGATAATGAGGTGCAAATATCCTCTTTTTTTTTCAATTATACAAATTTTTGGTTATCAGAACAATTTGAATAATCTATCCCATCTAATGTTGGAAGGGAAACTCTTATTCTTGTTGCTGGAGAACCAAATGATTGCTGGCGTACCAACAATATGGTCTTCCGGCACAAATCCCCAATAGCGGGAATCCAAAGAATTGTGTCTGTTATCTCCCAACATAAAGTAATAATCCTGTGCAAATGTATACTGACTGCATCTCTGACCGTTAATGTAGATTCCTGTAGAGTCGCTCTTGAGGGTATTATGCTCATAAGCGGTAATTATCCTCTCATAAAGCGGAAGATTCTCCTCTGTAAGCTCCACAGTTGCGCCCTTTGCCGGAACCCAAAGCGGACCAAAATTATCTCTTGTCCACTTGTAGTCACCCCTGAACGGGAAGAGAAGTTTTGGATTGTCCGGAAAATCCGGCGGATAAACATCTATGTTATCCCTAACCTCCACTACCGTACCAAGTTTGGCAATGCTCTCCGCCTGCCCCTTGGTGAGCGACATGTACTGGTATCCTGGAAGTGTAGAATCGTAGAAGATCTCCTCTGTATCTATGCCCATACCCTCAAGCACCTTGGAATTGATAGGATTTCCCTTGGTGTAGATGGTGTAGGTCATCTGAAGTCCCTCTATCGAATCTCTCTGCACTCCATTTACAAAGAGTTCTCCATTAACAAGATTGAGTGTATCTCCCGGAAGAGCAACGCATCGCTTTACGTAGTTATCCTTCTTGTCTACCGGTCTTACTACTACAGGGCCGTAGAGTTTCTCCACATATTCCCTTCCGTTAAGTCTTACCTTAGCGTAATAGTCGTCGGGCAGCACCTGAAGACGGACCTTGCCGCTGTTGGTTGTTACCCGCTCCTGAAGAACGGTATCTCCGTTAGGAAAACCAAAGACCACAATATCACCCCTCTTCACCTTGGAAAATCCCTTTAATCTGCGGTACTTGTTCTGAATGAGAGTGGAGTAGGACTCGCCTCCCATAAAGGTATTGTGCACCAGCGGAACAGAGAGTGGTGTCTGCGGAACCCTTGGTCCGTATGCAATCTTGCTCACAAGCAGGTAGTCGCCAACCAACATAGATTTCTCCATAGATGATGACGGGATAACGTAAGCCTCATAGAAGAACATCCTGATAAATACCGCCACTGCAAGAGCAAAAATAATTGCATCTATCCAGTCCAGTATAAAATTGGATTTACCGTTCTTCCTTCTCCAGAATGCCCAATGCACCTTTTTGGTTATGTAGAGGTCAAAGATTACAGGAAGTCCAAAGAGCCACCAGTAATTGCCCAGCCAGATAACCCACAAGAGGTACAAAGTGCCCCAAATGGCAAACTTAATCCACCTGTTCTTGGGAGAATTCATTCAAACTATTTTACAGAGTTGATGATAGCCTCAAATGCCTGAGGATTATTCATAGCAAGGTCTGCAAGGACTTTGCGGTTAAGACCTACATTGCTCTTTGCAAGTTTGCCGATAAACTGAGAGTAGTTGAGGCCGTGCATACGCGCAGCTGCGTTGATTCTCTGAATCCAGAGTGAACGGAAAACTCTCTTCTTGGTCTTGCGGTCTCTGTAGGCATACTGCAATCCCTTCTCATAAGTATTTTTGGCAACGGTCCAGACGTTCGCACGTGCGTGGAAATTACCTTTGGTCTCTTTTAAGATTTTTTTGCGGCGAGCTCTTGAAGCTACCGAATTTACGGATCTTGGCATAATTCTTTAAATTTTGATTGTCAGCGTTCTTCTCCTTAAGAAACTTAATCTGCTGAACACTCGGTTAATAATAATTTAAGCTAAAATGAGTTCTTTAACTCTCTTCTCATCCACTCTGGCTACAAGGCCGGTGTGATCCAGATTTCTCTTCTGCTTTTTAGTCTTCTTTGTAAGAATGTGACTGTGATAAGCATGTTTTCTCTTAATTTTACCCGATCCGGTAAGCTCGAAACGCTTTTTGGCACCGGAGTTGGTCTTCAATTTTG
>SAMEA3663128__coassemble_393_pt1 | contig 10153 bp, 9 predicted proteins | sample SAMEA3663128__metabat2_high_PE_017 | metagenome-assembled genome bin SAMEA3663128 (sample SAMEA3663128) | pig gut metagenome | biome: pig gut; feature: pig-associated habitat; material: faeces | place: Denmark | collected 2012
TGGTGCCAATCCCCTCTCTTCCCGAGCACAAAATCGGCATTTTTGTGCTCGAGTTACCGGAGACGCTTACGGGGATGTTGGCCTGGAGGTGGTAAATGTGGGCTTGGGAAAGAGAAAAGCGCGCAGGTTTTGGGTTTGCGCGCTTTTACTAATTTGTCTTGCTGCTCGGAGTGCCGTTCTACCCGGAGTGCCATTCTACTCGGAGTGCCTCCCCACCACCTGCTGGCCACGAAACGAAGAGCCGGGGAACGAAGAGCCGGGGCACGAAGGGCCGGGGAACGAAGGGCCGGGGAACGAAAGCCGGAGAACGAAGAGCCGGCGGGTTTACCGGCGGCAGAGGTTGAGGAAGTGTTGGTGTATTGTGGTGTCGTGGTTGAGTTCGGGATGGAAGGCGGTTACCAGTTGGTTGCCTTGTTGTGCCGCTACTATTTTTCCATCTACCGTGGCCAGCACCTTTACGCCTTCTCCTACCTCTTTGATGTAGGGTGCGCGGATGAAGGTCATCGGGAGAATATGCTCTTGCGACGAGAGGAGCATTGGCGCCTCTGTGTAGAAGCTGCCGAGCTGGCGTCCGTAGGCATTTCTGCAGGCACAGATGTTCATTGTGGCCAGGCCGGGGTAGAAGATCTCCGGGCCGCCAAAGCGCTCCGGCTCACCTGCACTGTTCTCTACGCGCTTTGCTACGGAGATTAGTCCGGCGCAGGTGCCAAAGAGTGGCAGACCGCGCTCTATGCTCTCCTTTATCTCCGCAAAGAGTCCAAGTTCGTGCAACAGTTTGATTATTACTGTGCTCTCTCCGCCGGGGATTACAAGTCCATCTTTGGGCTTCTGCCAGTCGGAGACTTGTCTTATCTCAAAAGTTTGCGCTCCAAGTCTCTCAAGCATAGCTCTGTGCTCTGCAAAGGCTCCCTGGAGCGCAAGTACTGCAATGTTCATATTATAAGGGATTTATTTGCCTCTCTCGGCCATAAGTATCTCTATCTCACTCTCGTTGATACCTACCATAGCCTCTCCAAGATCTTCGCTCAACTCTGCGATGAGTTTTGCATCTTTATAGTTTGTTACAGCCTGAACGATTGCGCGGGCGCGTTTAGCAGGATTGCCGGATTTGAAGATTCCTGAACCTACAAATACTCCCTCTGCGCCAAGTTGCATCATAAGCGCAGCGTCTGCAGGTGTAGCCACTCCGCCAGCAGCAAAGTTTACAACTGGAAGTTTGCCGTTGTCGTGAACATATTTTACGAGTTCGTAAGGGGATCTGAGTTCTTTTGCTGCTTCGTAGAGCTCATCCTCGTTGAGTGTTGTGAGTCTGTGAATCTCTGACTGCATTGCTCTCATATGACGGACTGCCTGGATAACGTCTCCAGTACCCGGCTCACCCTTTGTCCTTATCATAGTGGCACCCTCTGAGATACGTCTCAGAGCCTCGCCAAGATCTCTTGCGCCGCATACAAACGGAACGTCAAACTCTCTCTTGTTTATATGGTAAACATCGTCTGCCGGTGAGAGAACCTCGCTCTCGTCTATGTAGTCAATCTCTATAGCCTGAAGAATCTGCGCCTCTACAAAGTGGCCGATACGGCATTTTGCCATTACAGGAATGGAGACTGCAGCCTGTATTCCCTTAATCATCTTTGGGTCGCTCATTCTTGAGACTCCGCCTGCTGCTCGGATATCTGCAGGAATACGCTCCAATGCCATTACTGCGCAAGCGCCTGCCTCTTGTGCAATTCTTGCCTGCTCCGGGGTTGTTACATCCATAATTACTCCGCCCTTAAGCATCTGGGCGAGATTTCTGTTGAGCTCTGCTCTTGAAGTTTGATTCTCTTTCATTGTATTGCGATTATTATTATTTGCTTTTTGTTATGCGAAGATATGTCTTCCATACTAATTTCCAAAATTGGAGTTCCTAAATTAGAAAACAGTGTAAACAAATTGGAAATTGAGCAAGATTGGAGCAATTCTTTGTTTTATTCTTAGTATATTTGTAGATTAACTTTTTATGATAATATGATTCAACTGGAAGAGTTTGCAGATTATAAAGACAGATTAGCGTCTTTGAGGAGGTCTCTTTGACTATGATGGTAAAAGAGAGATAGTTAGAGAGATGACAGAGCAGTCACTGGCTCCTGCTTTTTGGGATAATCCAAAGGAGGCGGAGGCCTTTATGAAGCGGCTGTCGGGAGTAAAATTCTGGGTTTCCTCCATAGAGAAGCTTGCAGGGGAGATTGATGACCTGGAGGTGCTTATGGAGATGGCTGCAGAGGAGAGCGCTGCGCAGAATGGCGCCACACAAAGAAGCGCTGCGCAGAGAGGCGCTGTGGAGGGAAGTGCTCAGCAGAGTGGAGCCGCGGAGGGCGGTGCTGCGGAGAGTGGTGCTGCGGAGGGCAGTGCTGCGCCGGCGAGCGAATATGATAAAGAGATTGAGGCTGCCGCAAAGAGCATCTCTGCATTGCTGGATGAGCTGGAGACCAAGAGTATGCTGGGCAGCGAGGGAGATAATCTGGGCGCCCTTCTAAAGATAAATTCAGGCGCTGGCGGTACTGAGAGCAACGACTGGAGTTCTATGCTTCTCAGAATGTACACCCGTTGGGGAGAGCGCAATGGCTATAAGGTCTCTGTGTATGATGTGATGGATGGTGACGAGGCGGGCATAAAATCTGCTACTATAGAGTTTGAGGGGGAGTTTGCGTATGGCTACCTTAAGGCGGAGAATGGAGTCCACAGACTGGTTAGAATCTCTCCGTATAATGCGCAGGGGAAGCGTCAGACCACCTTCTCTTCTGTCTTTGTCTATCCTCTGGTGGATGATACAATAGAGATTACAATAAACCCGGCAGACCTGGAGTGGGATACTTTCCGTTCCAGCGGCGCAGGCGGACAGAATGTAAATAAAGTGGAGACGGGTGTGAGGGTAAGGCATATCCCTACCGGAATAACGGTGGAGAATACGGAGACCCGTTCCCAGTTGGACAACAGACAGAATGCGCTCCGTATTCTTAAGTCTCACCTCTATGAAATGGAGTTGGAGAAACGACGGGCCAAGCAGGCGGAACTGGAGGGAGAGAAGAAGAAGATTGAGTGGGGGTCGCAGATAAGGAGTTATGTGCTTCATCCCTATAAACTGGTAAAGGATGTGCGTACCGGGGTTGAGACAACAGATACCCAGGCGGTGCTGGATGGAGACCTTAATGCCTTTATGAAGGCCTACCTGCAGGCTAATGTGAAATGATTTTTTGCTACAAATAATAATAAGTATAATCTAACATTATAAAAATTATGGAATTCGAGTATAACGAGATGTTCCCAATGGGCAAGGATACCACAGAGTATCGTCTTGTGACCAAAGATTATGTTTCTACATTCAAATGCGGTGACCAGGAGATGCTTAAGGTAGATCCTGAGGGTTTGAGGCTTATTGCCCGCCAGGCTTTTCACGATGTTGCCTTTATGCTTCGTCCGGAGCATAACGAGAGCGTTGCAAAGATTCTTTCAGACCCTGAGTCAAGTGAGAATGACAAGGCTGTTGCACTTACTTTCCTTATGAATGCAAATGTTGCCGTAAACGGACAGCTCCCTTTGTGTCAGGATACAGGTACAGCAATAGTTATAGGAAAGAAGGGCCAGAATGTCTATACCGGAGGTGGAGACGAGGCTGCCATCTCACACGGTGTATTTGATACCTATACAACAGATAACCTCCGCTATTCACAAACACTTGCGCTTGATATGTTCAAGGAGAAGAACTCCGGCAACAATATGCCTGCTCAGATAGACCTCTACGCAGTGGATGGCAATGAGTACAAGTTCCTCTTTATTGCAAAGGGCGGCGGTTCTGCAAACAAGACCTATCTCTATCAGGAGACAAAGGCTCTGCTCACACCGGGCAAGTTGGAGAACTTCCTCATTGAGAAGATGAAGACACTTGGCACAGCAGCCTGCCCTCCATATCACATTGCATTTGTTATTGGAGGCACCTCTGCAGAGACCAACCTTAAGACCGTAAAACTTGCCTCTGCAAAGTACTATGACAGCCTTCCTACAACAGGCAGCGAGAAGGGTCAGGCCTTCCGCGATGTGGAGATGGAGCAGAAGTTGCTTCAGGCTGCATATAAGATTGGCCTTGGCGCACAGTTTGGCGGCAAGTATCTTGCTCACGATATCCGTGTAATAAGATTGCCTCGCCACGGCGCATCCTGCCCTGTAGGAATGGGAGTAAGCTGCTCTGCAGACAGAAACATTAAGGGTAAGATTAACAAGGATGGCATTTGGTTGGAGAAACTGGATACAAACCCTGCACGCCTTATCCCTGAGAGCGCGCTCAAATCCAAATCTCTCTACAACAGCGGTGTAAAGATTAACCTCAACCGCCCTATGAAGGAGGTTCTTGCAGACCTCTCAAAATATCCTGTCTCTACATTCCTCCTTTTGGACGGAACAATTATAGTTGGAAGAGATATTGCCCACGCAAAACTCCGCGAGAGAATTGAGAAGGGCGAGGGACTCCCTCAGTATATCAAAGACCATCCAATCTACTACGCAGGCCCTGCAAAGACCCCTAAGGGAATGGCAAGCGGTTCGTTCGGTCCTACAACAGCCGGCCGTATGGACAGCTATGTAGACCTCTTCCAGGAGAATGGCGGAAGTATGATTATGATTGCAAAGGGTAACCGCAGCCAGCAGGTTACAGATGCCTGCAAAAAGCACGGCGGCTTCTACCTTGGCAGCATAGGCGGTCCTGCAGCAATTCTTGCAAAGGATAACATAAAGAGCGTAAAATGCCTTGAGTATCCGGAGCTTGGTATGGAGGCTATTTGGCAGATAGAGGTGGAGAACTTCCCTGCATTTATTCTTGTAGATGACAAGGGCAACGACTTCTTCTCAAAACTTATGTAATAACAACAACCATTTAATGTACCATTTATTATGAGCACCGGTCATAATTCTTTTGCACAATTAGAGATAAGTCGCCGCAATATTGTGCATAATTTAAACTATTTCAGATCCAAGCTTAAGCCTGAGACAAAACTTCTTGTTCTTATGAAGGCTAATGCATACGGCCACGGTTCCGTTTGCGTTGCAAAAGAGGTGGAGAAGTTGGGCGTGGACTATTTTGCAGTTGCCCACGCAGTAGAGGGTGTTACAATGCGCCAGGGCGGAATTGTAAAGACCCCTATCATTGTTCTTACTGCCGGAGTGGACTATTTCCAGGAGATGACAGATAACAATCTGGAACCTGCCATTCCTACAGTAGAGGCTTTGGACCTCTTTGACAAACATTTGGAGAAGAATGGAATAGAGAGGTATCCTGTGCATATAAAACTGGATACCGGGATGCATAGACTGGGCTTTGTGGAGAGTGAGATTCCCGCTCTGCTGGACTATCTTAAGACTCACCCGAGAATTATAGTAAAATCCATCTATACCCACCTCTCTGTGGCCGACACCCCCGGAGAGGAGGAATATACCTTGAATCAGATAAAGCTCTATACCCGGATGGCCCCACAGATAGACGCTGTGATTGCAGAGCGCAATCCTTCAGATCCAAAGCCTATTCACCACGTCCTTAACTCTGCCGGAATAGAGAGGTTTACAGAGTATCAGATGGATATGGTACGACTTGGCATAGGTTTCTATGGCATAAGCCATATAGACCAAAAATTTGTCAAACCAATTGGTACACTCAAGTGCAAGATTCTCCAAATCAAGCACCTCCAGCCTGGCGGAGGGGATGTAGGTTACGGCAGATGGGGTAAGATTACCAAGCCTACCGTTACCGCAACTCTGCCTCTGGGTTATGCAGATGGATTGAACCGCCACCTTGGCAGAGGCAAAGCAACCTTCCTGCTCAACGGCAAGCGTGTGCCTACCATTGGCAATATCTGTATGGATTCCTGCATGATAGATATCACAGGAATAGATGCAAAAGTTGGAGACGTTGTTACAATCTTTGGAGAGGAGCCTTCAACAATAGAACTTGCCAAGATTCTGGATACCATCCCTTACGAAATTATAACACCTGTTAATGTAAGGGTAGAGCGTGTGGTAGTTGACTAGTCTCCTTGTGCCTGCGGCAGATTTCTCTAATGCAGGCACTCAAGGATAAAATCGCATAGCAACTCCCCGTCGGTACTGTTGCCGCGGGAGTTGCTTTTGCTTTTATAGTCGCACTCCTTAATCTTGGCAATAATCTTCATTACCTGAGGCAGGGTATAGTTGCGCAGCACCTTGGAGTACTCCTCTACCTGTCCGGCATATATTCCGGCCTTCTGCAGGGCAGTGCTGTGGGAGACCCTCTCCTTTGCAATATAGCCATATGCCTTCAGCACCCTTGAGTAGTAGAAAAAGAGTGCGCCAAGAGTCATCTGAATAGGGTATTTCTTGGAGTTCTCACCCATATAATGAGCTATTTTATACGCAGTTGCAGCATCTCTGCGGCCTATTGCAGCGCAGAGTTCAAATGCGCTAAACTCCCTGCTCATACCGGTATTAACCTCAACATCGCGCAGGGTAACCCTCTTGGTGCCATCGGGAAGAGATTTATAGAGCTTATCCAACTCCAGCACAATTTTGTTAAGGTTGGTGCCAATATACTCCCCTAGCAGCCTGGCAGCCTCCTCATCTATCTCCATTCCCTGCTCTTTTGTATATCCCGATATCCAGGAGGCAGCATATCCCTCCTTTAGCGGCGCAGACTCAAAGTAGCCGGGAAGGATTTTTGCCTGCTTCCCGAATGTAGTACGCTTGTCTATCTCTTTGCTGTATGCCAGCACCAGCAGGGTATGCTCTATGGGGTGCTGCATATATGCGGCAAGATTCTCCGTTTTGGTAAGCGCCTGTGCCTCCTTAACTATAATAACCTGATAATCTGCAAATACGGGATAGCGCCTGCAGAGAGAGACTATGCCGTCTGCGGTAATCTTACCATCTGTGGCATAGATGACAGACTGATTAAAATCCCTCTGGTCTGGGGTAAGCACCTCCTCCGAGAGGGCCTTTACAATGCGCTCCGTAAAGTAGGTCTCCTGACCGCAAAGCAGATAGACAGGCAGAAACTTCCTCTCTTTAATGCTCTTCATAATAGCACGGAAATTCTCCGTTGCCTTTGCAAATGGGTCTACGTATGCCATAACTCCACAATTTACAGAATAAGATAGAGTGTGTATGCCACATAAAGCGCAATCATAAGCGCACCCTCCGCGCGGGTTATTGTACGCTCTTTATAGAATACTCCCACAAACCAGAGCACTATGCTGGAGAGCAGCACCATTCCAAGGTCTATTGCGCCAATGCCGGCAAGCTTTATCGGCGATATTGTGGAAGAGAGTCCCAGTATGAGGAAGATATTGAAGAGGTTGCTTCCCACAACATTGCCCACTGCCATCTCCGACCTTCCCTTCAGCGCAGCCACAACAGAGGTTGCCAGTTCGGGAAGAGAGGTACCTCCTGCAACTATTGTAACTGCAATAAGGCTCTCGCTTGCCCCCAAGGCCCTTGCCAGCCCGGATGCGCCTCTTACAAAACTCTCACCGCCTGCTATAAGGAATATAAGGCCGCCAATGGAGAAGAGAATTGCTCGCCACAGCGGCATCTCCTTTATTCCCGATTCGGAAGCATTCTGCTCCTCTCCGGCAGCAATGGAGAAGGTGTGGGAGAGGAAGATTGCCATAAAGCAGAGCAGCACCAGCCCATCTGTTCGGCTAAGCCCTCCTGCCACGCACCCCTCTGTGGCATCTGCACAGAGCAGAATAAGCACAAAGGAGGCAAGGATGCAGAGAGGTATCTCCTTCTTTATGAGCAGTCTGCTCACCTTAAGAGGGCGCACCAGCACTGTGCATCCAATAATCATAAGCGTATTGAAGAGGTTGCTTCCAACTACATTTCCAAGGGCAATGTCGCCGTTTCCCTTTATTGCGGATATTGCGCTTACTGCCAACTCCGGGGCGGAGGTGCCAAATGCAACAATGGTGAGTCCTATGACAAGTTCGGAGACCTTCATCCTCTTTGCTATGGAGGAGGCTCCATCTGTTAGGGCATTGGCTCCCGACAGAATCAGTGCGAGCCCAACTATGAATAGTAATATATCTGCAATCATAACCATCGCAAAATTACAAATTTTTGTACTATCTTTACAATATGCAAAAGTACTATTGGGACCCATTAAGGCGCAAAGAGGTGCCTGCCACCCCGGAAGAGTTGGTAAGACAGTCATTCATTGAGTATCTTAACAAGGAGCTTGGGTATCCGCTCTCGCTTATGGCAAGCGAATACTCCACAACATACAACGGCAGGGCATATCGTGCGGATATAGTACTCTTTAACCGCTCGCTTAAACCTGTTATGATAGTGGAATGCAAGGCGCCCTCTGTAAAGATAGATTCCAATGTGGTATCTCAGGTCTTGAGGTACAATCTCTCATTTGGAGGAGAGGGTGTGGAGATCCTTGTGGTTACCAATGGCAAAACCACCTGTGCAATGGTTTATAACAGGGAGGAGAAGTGTTACAGATTTGTGGAGCAGATACCTGAATATATCTCCGTGGAGAAGGATAAGTAATAGTTGTTAGATGAAAGATTTCTTAAAGAACGAGGTCTTTGGAATAGTCTCCAAGGCCGCAGAGGAGGAGGGAGTAAGAGCCTTTGTTATAGGCGGATTTGTAAGGGATGCCTTTCTTGGCAGACCAAGCAAGGATATAGATATTGTTGTGGAGGGCAGCGGCATTGCGCTGGCCAAGCGGGTTGGCAAAATTGTCGGGAGTAAAGTAGCGGTCTATAGTAATTTTGGTACTGCAATGCTCCACTATAAGGGGGTAGAGGTGGAGTTTGTAGGCGCCCGCAAGGAGTCCTATGACAGAAATTCCAGAAAGCCGGTGGTTGAGGATGGCACTCTGGAGGAGGACCAGCAGCGTAGGGATTTTACCGTAAATGCTTTGGCGCTGAGTCTGCAGAGAGAGGATTACGGCTCTCTTGTAGACCCGTTTGGCGGCATAAGAGACCTGCACAATGGCCTGCTGAGAACGCCCCTGGACCCCGACACCACCTACTCAGACGACCCTCTCCGTATGATTCGCGCAATCCGTTTTGCAACTCAGCTCTCTTTTACCATTGTCCCCGAGTCTTTTGAGGCAATCAAGCGCAACAAGGAGAGATTGGATATACTCTCGCTTGAGAGAATTAACGAAGAGCTAAACAAGATTCTCCTCTCCCCAAAACCCTCTGTAGGCTTCCTGCTTCTGGAAGAGAGCGGATTGCTGGAGAAGATTCTGCCGCAACTCTGCAATCTCAGGGGAGTTGAAACAATGGATGGAAAGGGACACAAGGATAATTTTGCGCATACCCTGCAGGTGGTGGACAACATTGCCTCCACCACAGATAATCTCTGGCTCCGCTGGGCGGCCCTGCTCCACGATATAGGCAAACCTCTTACCAAACATTACGACCCGGAGATAGGATGGAGCTTCCACAATCACGATTTTGTTGGAGGCAAGATGATTCCGGGCATCTTCCGCCAGCTTAAGATGCCCCTTAACGAGAAGATGAAGTATGTTCAAAAACTTGTGCAGCTTCACCTGCGCCCTATAGCCCTGGTACAGGATGAGGTTACAGACTCTGCCGTAAGAAGGCTTCTCTTCGATGCCGGGGACGACATCAATGACCTTATGCTCCTCTGCGAAGCGGACATAACCTCCAAAAACGAGAACAAGGTACGGCGAATAAAGTCCAATTTCCAGCTAGTGCGTAAAAAACTTGTAGAGGTGGAGGAGAAGGACCGAGTGCGTAATTTCAAAAACCCCATCACAGGAGAACTCATTATGCAGAGATATGCTCTCCCACCCTGCAGCACAATAGGCATAATCAAAGAATATGTCAAGGAGGCCATACTGGATGGCATAATAGAGAACAACTACGAGCAAGCCTTCCAACTAATGGAGAAGAAAGCACTCGAACTTGGCCTTACACCCCAACCATTGCAGAACTCGTAGAGAGAAGATTGCTAAACCCTGGCCGCTTCCCGATGCTACCGCATTGTCTTCCATGCATAGTCTCCCGCGGAGCGGCAACTCTTCCGCACAGACTTCCGCTTCGCTCCATCCCCCCGCCGCGCTTCGCTTGCGGGTCCTCCCATTCACGAGGACATGGTCGTCCACGGTCTG
>SAMEA3663128__coassemble_431_pt1 | contig 9675 bp, 8 predicted proteins | sample SAMEA3663128__metabat2_high_PE_017 | metagenome-assembled genome bin SAMEA3663128 (sample SAMEA3663128) | pig gut metagenome | biome: pig gut; feature: pig-associated habitat; material: faeces | place: Denmark | collected 2012
GGGTTACCAGAACAAAAACAACTGCAAAAAAGAATCTCCTCATAATAGTCTATTTTAAAACCTCCCTCAAATAACTTATAAGCGCATCCACATTCTCCTGACGGGTTGCCCAACTGGTGCAAATTCTTACGCAATGGGTTCCCTCCTTCTCTCCCGGGCGCCAGTAGTCCAATTTGAAGCGCTCCTCTATTCGGTTAAGTATCTCTGTGCTGAATATCGGGAAGAGCTGATTTGTAGAGCCCTTGAAAAAGAACTCCACTCCGCACTCCTCCAAAGCCGCCTTTATCTGCATAGCCTTCTCCACTGCCCCTTTGGAGATTTCAAGGTAGAGGTTGTCTGTAAAGAGCCTGAGGAATTGCAAGCCAAGCAATCTGCCCTTTGCAAGCATTGCGCCGTGCTGTTTTATATTGTATCTGAAATCCCTCTTTATTGCAGGGTTCATTATAACCAGCGCCTCTCCAAAGAGCGCACCCACCTTTGTACCGCCTATGTAGAAGATATCTGTCAGGCGGGCAAGGTCTGCAAGGGTAAAATCTGCATCGGGAGAGGCAAGACCATAGCCCAAACGCGCGCCATCCACATAGAAGAAGAGTTCTCTCTTGCGGCAGACCGCGCTTATTGCCTCAAGCTCCGCAAGGGAGTAGAGCGCTCCTGTCTCTGTAGGCTGGGAGATATAGACCATTCCCGGCTGCACCATATGCTCTGCGCTCACATCTGTGTAGTGCGCAATATAGGCCTCCTCTACCTGAGCGGCAGTAATCTTTCCATTTGCCTCCGGCAATGTCAGCACCTTATGCCCCCAAGCCTCTATGGCGCCTGTCTCGTGCAGGGCAATATGACCTGTTGCAGGAGCAAGCACACCCTGGTAAGGTTTTAGAAGTGTAGAGATAGCCAGAGTGTTGGTCTGCGTACCGCCAACCAGAAAATGCACCGCAGGCTCCGACGCACCGTTATAGCCGCCAGAATAAATGGCCCTCTTAATTGCCTCTTTGGCCTTGTCGCAATAGATATCTGTACCATAAAGAGCAGTCTGCTCCATATTAGTAGCCATAAGAAGTTCCATAATAAGAGGGTGAGCACCCTCGCAATAGTCGCAATCAAATTGTATCATCACAATAAAATAGAAGGTCAATAATTTACAAATTTAATGTAATTTTGCCTATATAGCACATTTTAAAACTATGAAAGGCTTATACATCCCAATAATTTTGGCCCTCACAGCCACTTTAGCCGCAACTGACCCTGCAGAAGCAATCTCCTCCAAAGCGCCTCAGCAGGCCGCAAAGAACCAACGGTTTATAAAGATGCAGCAGGAGAACTGGAGCAAGGACTGGGCCAACCGGAGAAGATACAATGCCTCCAACCAGATGCTACTTATAACAGATAGCCTCAGCGGCCATTTTGGAGAGAAGGCGCGCGCAGAGGCGGCAAAGAGGCACAGCGCACTCATAGAGAGCATAGGAGATAACCCAAAAGCGCTCTTTGCCTATGCCTTGGATAGAGAGAGCAGCTCTAAGGAAGAGTATCTGGAGGAGCTGAAGAGAGGCCTCCTCCCCACCATCGGGAAGAGTTCCGCCGCCCCCACAACACCCAAGAGTGCCAAGCAGAGGCGCATAAAGGGCAGAGTGGTCTTTATGGGCAACTCCATAACAGAGAACTGGTATAAGTTCCGTCCCGATTTCTTTAAGGATAACCTCTTTGTTGCCAGGGGAATAAGCGGGCAGACCACAGAGCAGATGGTACTCCGGTTCAAAGAGGATGTAATCTGCACGGGCGCCTCTAAAGTGGTAATCCTTGCAGGCACAAACGACATTGCAGGCAATACGGGCCTCTGCACCCTACAGAGCATCCTCTCCAACATAGAGATAATGTGCGCAATGGCAAAAGAGTACGGAATAAAGGTAATACTCTGCTCCGTACTGCCTGCCCATAGCTATCTTTGGGCTCCCGATGCGCGTCCCGATGTGAGAATCCCCCAGTTCAACACCCTGCTTGAAGAGTATGCCGCCAGCCAGAAAATAGAGTATGTAAACCTATTTGATGTAATTGCAGATAAAAGCAACCCCGATAACCAGAACGGCATTCCTGCAGAGTACTCCAAAGATGGGGTACATCCGAATACAGAGGGATACCTGCTTCTGGAAGAGGCACTTATAAAGCACTTGAGGTAAGGGAAGCGGATTGGGAGGTTACCTCTTGAAGATGCCTGCCAGGCGGCGCGCCTTGGAGAGCATCAGTTTTGGAGAGACCACCATATTTATTACCAGTCCCTCTACGCCTATTACTATCCAAGAGTACATAGGCAAGCGCCAGTTCCCAAATGCCACAACGGTAGAGAGGGTGATAAGGCCATCCACAATAATTACCAGAGTGCCTATCGGGACGCCGGTATATTTGTTAAGAATCATTGAGATTACATCTGAGCCGCCGGAGGTGGCATTGGCAAGGAAAATCATTCCAAGTCCCACTCCGTAGACAAGGCCGCCAAGGAGTGCAGCAGGGAGCTGGGTGGTAAAGTTCTCTATGCCGGAGACACCTGGCTCTATTAGGGAGTCAAAGCCATATACATTGTGGATTAGCCGCATAAAGAGCGGTATTATTACAGAGCAGATTGCTGTCTTTATGCCAAACTGTTTTCCTATGATTGCCAGGCCTATGAGAAAGAGCGGCACATCCATACAGAAGGCGGAGACCTCTGTGCTCCAGCCCCACAGATGGTGGAATACCATTGATATGCCATAGGTTCCTCCCGGTGCAAAGCCGTATGGCTCCACAAGCGCAACTCCGCCAAAGGCAAAGATGAAGCACCCGCCTATAAGGAGCGAATAGTCCCTTAAAATATTTGTCCCGAATAATTCCTTAAAAGTTATGGCCATCTCTATTGCTGTTTTTTTCAAAAGGTTACAAATCTATAAAAAAAGAGGATGACCTCCAAACCTGAAGCGGTTTCAGCGGTCATCCTCAATATTGGGACTTGGGTTGTCCTGCCAAGATTAGAGCTGCTGGTTGAGAAGCTCCATAATCTTTATTGCAGCATAAGCCACAGGGGTACCAGGGCCAAAGATTGCGGCAGCGCCTGCCTTGTAGAGGGCATCGTAATCCTGTGCAGGGATAACACCGCCGGCAACTACAATAATATCCTCTCTGCCCAATCTCTTGAGCTCGTTTACAATCTGAGGAATAAGTGTCTTGTGACCTGCAGCAAGAGAAGAGACGCCAACTACGTGAACGTCGTTCTCAACTGCCTGTTTTGCAGCCTCCTCCGGAGTCTGGAAGAGAGGTCCCATATCCACATCAAAACCACAGTCTGCATAACCTGTTGCAACAACCTTGGCACCACGGTCGTGACCATCCTGACCAAGTTTAGCAATCATAATACGAGGCTGGCGTCCCTCTTTCTTAGCAAACTCAGCAACCATCTTCTTAGCCTGCTCAAACTGGTCGTCGTTCTTAACCTCTGATGAATATACACCTGTATTCATACGGATTACTGCTTTGTATCTGCCTACTACCACCTCGCAAGCATCTGAAATCTCACCAAGTGAAGCTCTTGCCTTAGCTGCCTCTACAGCAAGCTCAAGGAGGTTGCCACTCTTGGTTCTTACAGCCTCTGTAATGGCAGCAAGACACTGTTTAACCTTCTCGTTATCTCTATTTGCGCGGAGCTCTTTGAGTCTTGCAATCTGCTGCTCACGAACCTTAGCGTTATCAACATCAAGAATCTCAATAGGATCCTCATGGTCAAGACGGAACTCGTTGATACCGATAATCTTCTCTGCGCCGGAGTCGATTCTTGCCTGCTTGCGTGCAGCAGCCTCCTCAATTCTGAGTTTAGGAATACCTGTCTCGATAGCCTTAGCCATACCGCCAAGTTTCTCAACCTCCTGGATATGACCCCAAGCCTTATGAGCCAACTCGTTGGTAAGAGACTCTATGTAGTATGAACCTGCCCAAGGATCTATAGAGCGGCATATGTTTGTCTCCTCCTGAATATAAATCTGAGTATTGCGGGCAATACGTGCAGAGAAGTCTGTAGGGAGAGCAATAGCCTCGTCCAAAGCGTTGGTATGGAGAGACTGGGTATGACCAAGAGCGGCACCCATAGCCTCAATACAGGTTCTGGCAACGTTGTTGAAAGGATCCTGCTCTGTAAGAGACCATCCAGATGTCTGACAGTGTGTTCTTAGAGAGAGTGACTTAGGATTCTTAGGCTCGAACTGTTTAACAAGTTTTGCCCAAATCATACGTGCAGCACGCATCTTTGCAATCTCCATAAAGTGGTTCATACCTATAGCCCAGAAGAATGAGAGACGCGGCGCAAAATTATCTACAGGAATACCTGCCTTCACACCTGTACGAAGGTACTCAAGACCATCGGCAAGAGTATAAGCCATCTCAATATCGTTGGTAGCGCCAGCCTCCTGCATATGGTAGCCGGAGATAGAGATTGAGTTGAACTTAGGCATATATTTAGAGGTGTAAGCAAAGATATCGCCAATGATTCTCATAGAGAACTCAGGTGGGTAGATATAGGTGTTACGCACCATAAACTCCTTGAGGATATCATTCTGGATTGTACCAGCCATCTCCTCCAGCTTTGCACCCTGCTCCAGACCTGCAACAATGTAGAACGCCATGATAGGAAGAACCGCACCGTTCATAGTCATAGAGACAGACATCTTGTTAAGAGGAATCTGGTCAAAAAGAACCTTCATATCCTCAACGCTGCAGATAGATACGCCTGCCTTACCAACATCACCAACTACTCTTGGATGGTCTGCATCATATCCTCTGTGTGTAGCAAGGTCAAATGCAACTGAGAGACCCTTCTGACCTGCAGCAAGGTTTCTTCTGTAGAATGCGTTTGACTCCTCTGCTGTAGAGAAACCTGCATACTGACGTATGGTCCAAGGTTTCTGTACATACATTGTGCTGTAAGGTCCACGAAGGAAAGGAGCCACACCTGCAGCATAGTTGAGGTGCTCCATACCCTCAAGGTCCTTCTCGCTATAATTTGTCTTTACGACAATCTTCTCCGGGGTGTTCCACTCTTCGTTAACTTGTGCTCCACAAGCTGCCCCGCCTTTATATTCAATATCGTTAAATTTCGGACGCATAATTTTTCAATTTAAAAAGTTTCACACTCCAATTAGTTAATACCCAATTTTGCCTGATAATCCTTAAGAGTCTCAAGGACATTGCTCTTAACATTGATGAAGTTGCTGATGCCCTTTGCAACCAAGTCATCCTTGCAAGCAGGGTCACCGGCAACAACCAAGATAGCCTTGTCGCCTACGAGCTCCTTCATTGCAGGAACTGCCTCTGCATACTCCTCGTCAGAAGAGCAGGCAACGATAATCTCTGCACCGGAAGCAAGAGCCTCTTTAACACCCTCCTCAACAGAAGAGAATCTGTTGTTGTCCACAACCTTAAAGCCGGCTACAGCAAAGAAGTTGCAGCTGAACTGCGCTCTTGCGCGGCACATTGCAAGATTACCGAATGTAACCATAAATGCAGTAGGTTTATGGGCGCTCTTGTCTGTCTTGAATCTCATAGCCTCAAAAGCCTGCGCGCCTCTGTAAGCCTCAAGCGGCTGGCCAATCATATTGCCTGTAACCTCAGGAGCAGGTTTTCTTGTAACAACCTCTACTGTAACATCCTTATCCACAACCTCTGTAAAGTTAGGGAACTGGTTTACGCCAAGGATAGAGATGCGGCGTGTGGCAATCTTCTTGTCTCTGTCTGCAGAGGTAGCCTTGATTGCGCTCTGTACAAAGCCCTCTTTGAAAGCCTCAACATAACCGCCCTTCTCCTCAACCTCTTTAAAGAGTTTCCAAGCAGCATCTGCAAGAGACTGTGTAAGCTCCTCAATGTAGTAAGAACCTGCTGCAGGGTCTACAACCTTGTCAAAATGAGCCTCCTCCTTAAGGATAGACTGAACATTTCTTGCAATACGGTTGCTGAACTCGCCCGGAGCGCGGAATGAGTAGTCAAATGGAAGAACCTCCAAAGAATCAACGCCTGCAATAGCTGCGCTCATTGCCTCTGTTGTACCGCGAAGCATATTTACATAAGGGTCATAAACAGTCTGGTTCCAGTTGCTTGTAACAGCGTGAACCTTCATCTTCTCTGCACAGCAGCAAGTTGCGCCATAAGCCTTTACTATGTTAGCCCAAAGCATACGCACTGCGCGGAACTTAGCAATCTCCATAAAGTATGTGGAGCCCACTGCAAATGTAAACTTGATTGCCTTTGCAGCCTCATTTACAGGAACGCCTGCCTCAGTAAGCTTGTTCAGGTACTCACTTCCAATAGCAAGAGCAAAAGCAGCCTCCTGAACCAGGTTGGAACCTGCATCATTAAATGCATAAGCCTCAACGCCAACAGTTCTTACGTGCTTGTAGCCCTCTGCAGCCTTAACGCACTCTGCAAGAGTATCCATAGACTTCTCGGAGCAGAAAGCGCCCTTCTGGTTAAGCACTCTGATAGGGTCAAAGTCGAAAGATGCCTTAACATCGTCCGCAGCAACACCCTGAGCCTTTGCAACAGCAAGGAAAGATTTGATAATCTGCGGAGCAGCGCAGCAGCAGCCAACAAAGTTAACCTCTACCTTTGCAAGGTCTATACCCTTAAGCAGAGTAGCCATCTCCTGCTCGCTTATAGGCTCTGTACCCTTAACGCAGAAACCAACGGCATCCACACCCTTCTTAAGACCGTCAAGAGCCTGCTCATTAGCCTTCTCATAGCCCTCACAACAAGCGCAGTAGTCCTGGCGTGTAAGCCATTTGTTATCATCTTTTGTGCCTCTAACAAAAGGAAAAGCACCTGCCTCACCGCCAAGATGCTTAATCTCCTTCAAATTATCAGCACGGTAATAAGGACGGACAGAGAATCCCTCCGGAGTCTTCCAGACAAGTTTCTTCTCATAATCGGCGCCCTTTAAATCCTTAGTTATCACCTCTTCCCACTGCTCTGTGGAAACCGGTGGAAACTCAGCAAATAATTTCTCAGCCATATTTTTATAAGTTTATTTTTGTTAAATGTGTGTGTAAAATCTTGTTATCTTACAAAGATAGGTATTTTTTGGATAAAGGCATATTTTTTGAGATATATTATCCAAAAAAGCAGTGAATTATGGAGGAGTTCCGCTCATTTTTAGACTACTTGCAGATACAGAAGCGCTACTCGCCGCGCACCTTGCAGAATTACAGCACCGCTATGGAGCATTTCTGCAACTACGCGCTGCCGCAGGGTGGCACAATTCCCCCGCAAGAACTTTTAGAGGCGCTTACTGCCAAGACCTTCAGAGGCTTCATTGCGGAGCGTCTGGAGGCAGGAGAGAAGCCCAGAACAGTAAACCTCTACCTTAGCGCCCTCAGCAGTTTCTGCAAATATCTTCTGCGCAAAGGCCTGCTCAAAGAGAATCCTATAGATTCCATAAAGAGACCAAAAGAGGAGCATCGTCTTCCCGATTTCTACAGCAAAGATGCGCTCAAAGAGTACCTAGAAAGCCCTGTAGTAGAGGGATATGCACCTATGCGCAACCGCACGTTAATACTGCTTATCTACTCCACCGGCATAAGGCGCGCAGAGGCGGCCTGCTTGATGGTACGAGACCTGGACCTCTCCCGGGGCATCATTGCAGTAACCGGGAAGGGCGACAAAAAGAGGAATATCCCTATAATCCCTTTGCTTTCTCAATATTTATTTGTATATTTACAAATAAGAAAGAGTTCATTTAAAGAGTGTAAATATGACAACCTTTTCTTAACAGATAGAGGCAACCCTCTCTACCTCTCATTTGTTAATAATGTTGTCAAAAGGGAGTTGGGAGGCCTTAAAGAGTTTAGCGGCAAGAAGTCACCGCACATTTTGCGTCACTCCTTTGCCACCCACCTGCTCAACAACGGGGCAGACCTCAACAGCATAAAGGAGGCGCTGGGACACTCCTCACTTGCGGCAACCCAGGTTTACACCCACAACTCTTTTGAAAAGCTTAAATCTGTATACAAAGAGGCTCATCCTCTTGCCAAGAGTGGAGCCCCACCAAAGGGAGAGAATAGTTAACCAGCTCATTTAGAGCATAAAAATAGGAGGTAGATATGAACATCAGGATTCAATCGGTAAAGTTTGATGCAGATTCAAAATTGTTGGAATTTGTAGAGAAAAAGGTAGGCAAGATTGAGAAATTTCACGACAACATAATTGATGCTGAAGTCACACTCTCTCTCCTGCCGGATCAGCTCAACAAAGAGGTTAAGGTTAAAATTCATCTGCCGGGAGAGGAACTCATCGTAAAGAGAAACTCCAAAACCTTTGAAGATGCAGTAGTTGACTGCGTGGATGTAATCAAAGAGAAGATTGTACGCATAAAAGAGAAGGCAAGAGGATAAGCCGCAAACGCGCCTCGCATTTATCACTAAAAAAGGAGATGAACTCATCAAGTTAGTTCATCTCCTTTTTATTATGTAGGGTTCTATCCTACCCAACTGTTAAAGGTTCGGATTAACCTTGCTCCACTCAGATACCGGCGGTACAATGTTAAGAGTAACAAGTTCGTCACGCATCTTGCAGAGGTGCTCGTAGCTTGCATCCAGTTTAGCCATCTCCTCTGGAGTTCCCTCAGGCATCTTGAATGTGCAGCCATTCTCATCAAGAGTAGTATCCATAGCCATCATAATGTTCTGGTACTTCTCATTATTTACAAATGTACCTGCTGGCCAGCGGAATCTCTCACCGCCCATTACAGACTGAATCATCTCAATTGAGCAGTATGCAGGGCTCTGCCAAGAAGAACGGCCGCGAAGCTCAATAATCTTTGCGCCGCCCTTTGTGGTAGCAACCTTCAAAGCCTCCCAATCCTCCTCTGTGCAGGCAGGAGTACCGATAAGGTCGTGCAGAGGTTTGCCGGCAACCTTTACCTTGCTGCCAAATACTGCCATCTGCTCACCATGTCCGCCGTATGTTGCGCAACCTGTAACCTCGCTCTGGAGAACACCAAATTTCTTTGCAATTGCGCTCTGGAGACGTGTAGAATCCAATGCTGCAAGAGTGGTAACCTGAGAAGGTTTGAGGCCTGAGTAGAGAAGTGTTACAAGACCGGTAAGGTCTGCAGGGTTGAAGATAACGACAACGTGCTTAACATCAGGGCAGTAAGTCTTAATGTTCTTACCAAGCTCCTCTGCAATCTTGCAGTTGCCTGCAAGCAGATCCTCGCGTGTCATACCTGCCTTTCTTGGTGCGCCGCCGGAAGAGATGATATATTTTGCATCTTTGTATGCTACTGCAGGGTCTGTTGTTGCAACAAGATTTGCACCGTCAAAACCGCAGTGGAACATCTCCTCAATAACACCCTCCATTGCAGGAGCGTAAACATCATAAAGACAAACATTTGGAGTAAGCTTCATTGCCAAAGCCAACTGAACCATTGTTGAACCGATAGCTCCACCGGCACCAACAATCACTAATTTATCATTTGTTAAGTAGCCCATAACTAGTTATATTTTTATTATAATTTGTTATAAAAAAATACGTTTTGAATAACAACGTCAAAGGTATTGCTTTTCATCAATTAAACCAACAATTTCAGTGCCAAAAAATCAAAAGAGTATGACCAATTCGCTCCATCCCCCTGCAGCGCTTCGCTTGCGGGTCCTCCATTCACAGGGAAAGGCA
>SAMEA3663128__coassemble_437_pt1 | contig 9566 bp, 3 predicted proteins | sample SAMEA3663128__metabat2_high_PE_017 | metagenome-assembled genome bin SAMEA3663128 (sample SAMEA3663128) | pig gut metagenome | biome: pig gut; feature: pig-associated habitat; material: faeces | place: Denmark | collected 2012
AACGGTTGCGCTTCCCGATGCCAATTACCTCTCTTCCTGGTGCCAATCCCTATCTTTTCGAGCACAAAATCGGGGTTTTTGTGCTTTTTTGGGCTTTGGAACCCTCATTTTCGGGTGTTTCGAGCACAAAATCGAGGTTTTTGTGCTTTTTGTGGGTCTGGAACCCCAGTTTTCAGGGTTTTCGAGCACAAAATCGGCATTTTTGTGCGCTTTTGCCCTTCGGAACCCCCGTTTTCGGGCATTTCGAGCACAAAATCGAGGTTTTTGTGCGCTTTTGGGGTCTGGAACCCTCATTTTCAGGGTTTTTGAGCACAAAATCGGGGTTTTTGTGCTCAAGAGGAGGGGAATGCGGGATCGTAAAGCGTAACCGCGGAGACGCTTACCACTTTGCCACCGCACCTACGCCGTCGCACCAGCGCACCGGCACTAGCGCACCCGCCTAACAACGGCCCCAGCAATGGTACCAGGCGCCGTCAAGTGATGTCAGGGCACCGTCAAGTGCTGTCCGGGCACCGTCAAGTGCCGTCTGGTGCCGTATAATGCCGGTTGGGTGCCGTAACGGTGTCGTCTCAGTGCTGCCTGGGTGCCATAACGGCGCCGTTATGGAACGGTATTAGATTAGCGGACGGCCTGTCATCTCGGATGGTTGTGGAATGCCCATTAGTTTGAGAATGGTTGGGGCAATGTCTGCCAGGATGCCATCCTTTACGCTCTTAACCTGGTCGTCTACCACTATGAATGGTACAGGGTTGAGCGAGTGGGCGGTGTTTGGTGTGCCGTCTGGGTTGATGGCGTTGTCTGCATTGCCGTGGTCTGCTGTGATAAGTATGGTATAGCCATTCTTCTTTGCGCACTCAACTACTTTGCCAACAAGATTGTCTATGGTGGTAACGGCTTTCTGGATAGCCTCATAGACCCCGGTGTGGCCCACCATATCGCCATTTGCAAAGTTTAGAACTATCATATCCTCTCTTTGGCTCTCCAGTACCTCCATAAGCTTCTGGGCTACCTCCGGCGCGCTCATCTCTGGCTGGAGGTCGTAGGTTGCCACTTTAGGTGAGTTTACAAGTATTCTCTCCTCGTTAGGGAATGGCTCCTCTCTGCCTCCGGAGAAGAAGAAGGTTACGTGTGCATATTTCTCAGTCTCGGCTATGCGGAGCTGTCTCTTGCCTGCATTGGAGACCACCTCACCCAGAGTCTTGGTTACATTCTCCTTGTCAAAGAGAATCTTTACTCCGCGGAAAGAGTCGTCGTATGGAGTAAGGCAGCAGTAGTAGAGAGGAATGGTCTTCATTCCCATCTCCGGCATCTCCTCCTGGGTAAGAACGCGGGTTATCTCTCTTGCGCGGTCGTTTCTGAAGTTTATGAAGATAATAGCATCTCCCTCCTCTATTGTGGCAATCTGCGCTCTCTGCTCAAGCGGTGTGCAGTTGCATCCGCAGTTCTCAACAACAGAGATTGGTTTAATAAACTCGTCTGTCACACCATTGTCGTAAGATTTCTGGACCGCCTCCGCAGGGTTAAGGCACTTCTCTCCGATTCCCTTTACAAGAAGGTCGTAGGCTACCTTTATGCGCTCCCATCTCTTGTCTCTGTCCATTGCGTAGAATCGTCCAACTACAGAGGCTATCTTGCCGGTGCTCTTGGCCATCTCCGACTGAAGCTCCTCTATGAAGCCCTTTCCGCTCTTGGGGTCTGTATCCCTGCCATCCATAAAGCAGTGAACAAAGACCTTCTCCAGCCCGTACTCCTTTGCCAACTCCAGAAAGGCGTAGAGGTGTTTGTTTGAGCTGTGCACTCCTCCGTTTGAGAGAAGTCCCATAAAATGAAGCTTCTTGCCGCTCTCTTTAACGTAGTCGTAAACGGCCTTTATCTCCTTATTCTCCAGGAGTCTCTTCTCCCTGCAGGCCCTGTTTATCTTTACAAGGTCCTGATATACCACTCTGCCTGCACCAATGTTCAGGTGTCCTACCTCCGAGTTGCCCATCTGCCCCTCAGGCAGGCCTACAGCCTCTCCGCAGGCCAAAAGCTGGGAATGTGGATAGTGCGCTTTAAGATTATCTATGTTAGGCTCTCCCGCCGTGTATATTGCATTAGCTTTTGTGAGGTCTCCTATTCCCCACCCGTCCAGAATCATAAGTAAGACTCTCTTATTCATAATCTCTTCGTGTTTTTGTAAATAAAATAGAATAAAACTGCTAAAAAATCAGCCACTTTTGCTGCAAAAATTATGCCTTGGGGTTTGTCAGATTGTTAGTATATTTGTAGAGATATAGAGAATGAAATATGAAGAGAAAATCTAAAGGAAATGCGGTCGAGGGCACATTGAGCCGCAATCATGGCAAAAAGAGCCCCAAAGTGGAACTGGTTGGGCAGATGCTTATGTCCAAAGAGGGCTACGGCTTTGTGAGGGTAGAGGGCAGAGAGGACGACATTTACATTCCTGCGCGCAAGATGCGCGGTGCGCTTAATGGAGATACAGTGGCAATTCTGGCTGCATCGGGAGTCTCTGCCTCCAAAAAGAGAGAGGGGCGCGGAGGCTCTGCGGAGGGCGAGGTGCTAAGGGTGCTAGAGCGCTCCAAAAAGCCTTATGTGGGCATTTTGCAGATTATTGGCGGCAAGGCCTGGGTAATTATAGAGAGCAGGGTAATGCCATACGATGTGCAGGTTCCTTTGGAGAGTGTGCAGAGAGAGGATGAGGGGAAGAAGGTGGCAGTGCTTGTAAACCGCTGGGAGCGCAGAGATGATGCCCCTTGGGGAGAGATAGTGGATGTGCTGGGTATGCCGGGAGAGAACAATACAGAGATGCACGCCATTTTGGCAGAGTATGGCCTTCCTTATAAGTTTCCCGATGCTGTTGAGCGCGCCGCTGCAACAATTCCTGTAGAGATTACTCCCGATGAGATTGCGCGCAGGCGGGATTTCAGAGATATCTGCACCTTTACCATAGACCCTGCAGATGCCAAGGATTTTGACGATGCGCTCTCTTTCCGCACTCTGGAGAGCGGCAATTTTGAGGTGGGAGTGCATATTGCAGATGTTACCCACTATGTGCGTCCGGGAGATATTCTGGATAAGGAGGCGTATGAGAGGGGCACCTCTGTTTATCTTGTAGACAGAACCGTGCCAATGCTGCCGGAGGTGCTCTCCAACAACCTCTGCTCTCTTAGAGAGGGAGAGGAGAAGCTCACCTTCTCTGCAGTATTTGAGATGAACGCAAAGGCAAAGGTTATAAAGAGATGGTTTGGCAGAACAGTCATAAAGTCCAACAAGCGCTTCTCTTACGAGCAGGCGCAGGAGATAATTGAGGCAGCGGCCGCAGGGCAGGTGGTGCCGGATGCTGAGCAGGCACCCCAGCCAGCAGTTGTGCAGCCAGAGGTGGCAGCGCAGAAGGATAAGCAGGCAGTGCAGCCGGAGGTGGCAGCACAGGAGGTTAGGCAGGCAGTGCAGCCGGAGGTTACGCAAGCAGTGCTGCAGCTGCACAAATTGGCCTCCATTATGCGCGCTAAGAGGTTTGCGGAGGGCTCCATCTCCTTTGAGCGGCCGGAGATGAAGGTTATTGTAGATAGTAACGGCAAGCCTTTGGATGTGGTGGAAAAGATTACAAAGGAGGCCAACTGGCTTATAGAGGAGTTTATGCTCCTTGCAAACAGAGAGGTGGCCCATTATGTAACCAAGTCTTTGAAGTCCAAGGCGCCAACCTTTGTTTACCGTATCCACGAGACTCCAAACGAGGAGAAGATAAAGAGCTTGAGCGATTTTGTTAAGAATTTCGGCTATAAATTTACCCCTTCCAAGAATCCAAGGGAGATTGCAACGGAGTTGAATACTCTTATGGAGGAGAGCAAGGGAAGGCCGGAGAATGCGGCAATCTCCATTCTTGCCCTGCGCTCTATGGCAAGGGCGGAGTACAGCACAGATAATGTGGGACACTATGGTCTTGGATTCGACTACTATACCCATTTTACATCGCCTATCAGGCGTTATCCCGATATGATGGTGCACAGGCTTTTGGCGCGCTATATGGATAAGGGCAGGAGCGAGAAGAAGCAGCTCTTTGAGCAGATGTGCCAACACGCGTCGGCGCGTGAGCAGCTTGCCACAGAGGCGGAGAGGGCCAGCATCAAATACAAGACTGTGGAGTTTATGCAGGATAAGTTGGGCAAGGAGTACGACGGTACCATATCGGGAATAACAGAGTGGGGCCTCTATGTGCAGATTGAGCCTACAAAGGTAGAGGGTATGGTTGCCTTGAGGGATATAAAGGGAGACTACTTTGTCTTTGACGAGAAGCGCTATTGCCTGCGCGGCAAGTCCTCCAGGCAGGTCTTTACCCTGGGCGACAAGGTTAGGGTAAAGGTGGAGAGGACCAATCTGGAGCAGAAGTTACTGGATTATTCTCTGGTGTGGACTCCGCCGCAGAAGAGGGGCGCAAAGAGCTCTGCCGGCAGCAGTGCAAAGAGTTCTGCTGGCAGCAGTGCAAAGAGTTCTGCAGGCAGCAGTGCAAAGGGCGCTGCCAAGAGGGGCGCGGCAAAAAAGAGTGCCTCTAAAGAGAGAGTTTCTAAGAAGAGTAGATCTAAAGAGGAGTAGGGTTTTATGGATTTTGTTCATCTTCACGTACATACATACTACTCTATTCTGGATGGAGAGTCCAGCATAAAGAGCCTCTTTAAGATGGCGGATAAGTATAACCAGTCCGCTCTGGCAATAACGGACCACGGCAATATGTTTGGAGTCAAGGATTTCCTTAAGGTGGCCGAAAAATTTCCAAATATAAAGCCGATTATTGGTTGCGAGGTATATGTAAATCCGGAGGGGAGGTTTACCAAGAGGGGCAGGGAGGACCAGGGCGCCTATCACCTTATCCTGCTTGCCAAGAATCTGGAGGGTTATTATAATCTTGTAAAGATAGTCTCTACCGGATGGGTAGAGGGCTTATACTACAAGCCAAAGGTGGATAGGGAGATATTGGAGCGCTATCACAGCAACATTATCTGCTCCTCTGCCTGTCTTGGAGGAGAGATACCATCGCTTATAAGAAAGGGAGACCTTAAGGGAGCAGAGGAGGCTGCTTTATGGTACAAGAATCTCTTTGGGGAGGATTATTATCTGGAGGTGCAGCTGCATAAGACAGAGGTGCCCGGAATGAGTCTGGATACCTATGAGAAGCAGCTGATTGTAAATAAGGAGATTTTTTCACTATCGGAGAGGCTGGGCATAAAGTGCATTGCTACAAATGATGTGCACTTTGCCTCCAAGGAGGATGGTCCTGCCCACGACAGGCTTATCTGCCTTACCACAAATGCCCTTCTGAGCGACACCAAGCGTATGCGCTATACTCAGCAGGAGTACCTTAAATCTGCAGAGGAGATGGCTGCGCTCTTCCCGGAGCATCCGGAGGTGCTCTCCAACACTCTTGAGGTTGCGCAGAAGGTGGAGCGCTACACAATAGACAGGGGCCACGTGCTGCCTAAGTTTGAACTGCCGCAGGAGTTTCTCTCAGATATAGAGAGCTATCGGGAAGAGTATAAGGAGATAATAGAAGCTGGTAAAAATGATAGGGACGGCTCTTATAGGGGGGATGAGTTTGTAAACTCTGTTGCATATCTCTGCAAGTTGAGTTACGATGGCGCAAAGAGTAGATATGGCACCCTTACTCCGGCTATTATGGAGAGGATAGAGTTTGAGCTTAAGACCATCTGCAATATGGGTTTTCCCGATTATTTCCTTATTGTGCAGGATTTTATTGCTGCAGCAAGGAAGATGGGCGTCTCTGTAGGCCCGGGAAGAGGTTCTGCTGCGGGCTCTGTGGTAGCATATTGCCTGGGTATTACGCAGCTTGACCCTATAAAGTATGACCTGCTCTTTGAGAGGTTCCTTAATCCGGAGCGAATCTCTATGCCTGATATAGATATAGACTTTGACGATGAGGGCAGGGGTGCGGTCTTGCGCTATGTGGAGGAGAAGTATGGCAAGGACCACGTCTCTCACGTGGTGACTTTTGGCACTATGGCTACCAAGAGCGCTATAAAGGATGTGGCGCGAATACAGAATGTGCCCATAGAGGAGAGCAACAGGCTTACCAAACTGGTGCCGGACAAGTTCCCGCCAAAGGTGGAGGAGAAGGTAGATGAGAATGGTGTCAAGAGGGTGGAGGAGAAGAAGGTAGAGGTTAATATTGCCAACTGCATAGAGCTGGTGCCGGAACTTAAGGAGGCCTATGAGCACTCTCTTGTGCCAGGGGTGAGGGAGACTCTGCAATATGCCAAAATGCTGGAGGGCACGGTAAGGCAGACAGGTGTGCACGCCTGCGCCATTATTATTGGAAGAGATAACCTTATGGAGCATATTCCCATCTCTATAGCAAAGGATAAGGAGACGGGAGAGAATATGTGGGTGTCGCAGTACGAGGGCAGTTTTATAGAGGAGGTGGGTATGCTTAAGATGGACTTTCTTGGGCTCCGCACCCTCTCCATAATTAAAGAGGCCCTTAAGAATATCAAGAGGCACAGGGGCAAGGAGGTGGATATAGACCATATTCCGCTGGATGACAAAAAGACCTACGAGCTCTTTGGAAGAGGAGATACAATTGCCACCTTCCAGTTTGAGTCGCCCGGAATGCAGAAGTGGCTGCGAGAGTTAAAGCCTACCAAGATAGATGACATCATAGCAATGAACGCCCTCTACAGGCCGGGTCCAATGGATTATATTCCCGATTTTGTAGACCGCAAGATGGGTCGCAAGAAGATAGAGTACGACCTGCCGCAGATGGAGGAGATTCTTAAGGATACCTACGGCGTAACGGTTTATCAGGAGCAGGTGATGCTTCTCTCCCAAAAGCTTGCGGGCTTCTCCAAGGGTAAAGCGGACAAGTTGCGTAAGGCTATGGGAAAGAAGAAGATAGATGTTATGGAGGGGCTCTTCCAGGACTATCTTAAGGGGGGAATGGAGAATGGTCATCCAAAAGAGGTTTTGGAGAAGATATGGAAGGACTGGACCGCATTTGCCTCCTATGCTTTTAACAAATCCCACGCTGCCTGCTACTCTTGGGTGGCTTATCAGACAGCCTACCTTAAGGCGCACTATCCTGCAGAGTTTATGGCTGCCAACTTAAGTAAGAACCTTAGCAATATAGAGGAGCTTACAAAGCTTATGGACGATTGCAAGCATCTTGGCATCAAGGTTCTTGGTCCCGATATTAATGAGAGCGAGAGCTCCTTTGCTGTTAACTCGCAGGGCAATATCCGCTATGGTATGGCCGGTATTAAGGGAGTAGGCGCTGCCATATCGGAAGCCATTGTAACCTGCAGGGGCAACAGGCCATTTGAGTCTCCTTTTGACTTTATAGAGAGAGCCTCTGCCGTGGGCGTAACCAGAAAGGTGGTTGAATCTCTGGTCTATGCAGGAGCCTTCGACTCCTTTGGCACAATAAGAAGAGATCAGTTCTTTATGACCAACAGCAAGGGTGAGATCTTTTTGGACGCCCTCTGCCGTTATGGTACAAAGATGGCTGCCGACGCGCAGGTTGCGGCCTCTTCTCTCTTTGGAGATGACGACATAACCTTTAAGCCTGTTCTGCCGGAGGTGCCTGTGCCGGGAGAGTACAACAGGATGGAGTTTCTAAAAAAGGAGAAGGAGATGGTTGGCATCTATCTCTCAGACCACCCTCTGAGTACATATAAATTTGAGATAGAGAACTTTACCACTCGCAATTCTTTAACAACAGGAACAATAGAGAGCGAGGCGGAAGAGAACCCGCAGTTAAGAAACAAACCCATCTACATTGCCGGGCTGGTTGGCTCTGTAGAGAGAAAGGTCTCCAAGAACGGGAAGCCCTATATCTCCTTTACAATAGAGGATTTTGAGGGCAGTACCTCCTTTAAGCTCTTTGGCAAGGATTATGACCGCTTTAACAGCTTTATTGTTCCAAACGAGCCCCTCTTCATTAAGTTGGAGGCGGCGCTAAGGTTTGTGAAAAAAGAGGAGAATGCTGCCACACCCGCCCAGGAGAAGTGCGAAGTTCGCATAAAGCAGATTATGCACCTTGCCAACACCAAGGAGAACTTTATAAAGAGTTTTACTATAGATATAGATGTTAAACAGCTTACTCCCGATTTGAGAAAGAGTTTGGTTAAGGAGATTAAGCATAACAAAGGTAAGAAGTTGCTTAACATTAAACTTATCGATAAGCAGGAGCAACTGACGGCCCTGCTCTTCTCCAAGAAGCAGTCGATAGATGTGAATGCGGATTTTTTGGACTATCTGGATCGTAACAATCTTAGTTACAGCACAGAGACCCAGATAAACATCTAATCCCGGCCCACACCTTTGTTGGCAGCGCACCCCGTCGGCAGCGCACCACCACTGGCAGCGCATCCCCGTCGGCAGCGCACTCCTGTTGGTAGCGCACCCCTGTTGGCAGCGCACCTTTGTTGGCAGTGCACACTTGTTGGCAGCGCACCCTCCCCCGTCGGGAATATACTTCTGCCGGCAACGAGGTAGGTTATTAATAATTGAGAATTTTTAAAATTTAGATACTATAAAAAGATGACACAGATAAAAGAGATAGGCAAGAGGGAGCTCCTCAATAAACTCTTTGAGGGCACCGGTTACACAAATATCGCTGCGGGCACTATGGTTCAATCTGTTGCTCCGGCTGCGGGCCAACCAGCTGCGGCTACGGGCCAACCAGCTGCGGCTGCGGGTGGCAGCGTGGGATTTGTTACACCATCGGGAAGGCAATATACAATGGTAGACTCTTTCCTCTGGCTAGAGGCAATAGATTTCAATCTTGTCTATACGCCACTCAAGCATTTGGGTTACAAGATAGTCTTGAATGCTGTGGGAAGGCTCTTTGCAAAGTGTTTCCAGCTTAAGGGGCTGCAGTTTACAATAGGACTCTCTGCAAGGTTTTCGGTAGAGAATATCCAGGAGCTCTGGAGTGGGGTTGTGGCAGCGGCTAAGGAGTATGGCGCAGAGCAGCTCTCGTTGGAGCTTAACTCCTCGCTTACGGGCATCTCCATAGCGGTTGCCTCTATGGGAGTACAGAAGCAGAGTGTTATGGAGAAGATTCCGCCGGTGGCAAAGAACCATCTTATCTGTATTACAGGAGATCTTGGCGCCGCCTATCTGGGTTTGCATGTTTTGGAGAGGGAGAGGGTTGCATTTGAAAAGATTCCTCAAAGCGAGATAGCCAAATACAAGCAGCCGGACCTTTCCAAATACAAATATATATTGTCTCAGTATCTTGGACCGCACTTCAGTCCAACGCTTTTGCAGCAGTGGAAGGAGGCTAAGATTTATCCATCATCCGGATACTTTATAACAAGGGGATTGGCGTACACGGTTAAGAGGCTCTGCGAAGAGAGCGGACTGGGGGCAAAAATCTTCATTACCAAGATTCCTATTGCTTCAAAGACCTTTGAGGCGGCAGAGGAATTTGGGATAGATGCCACAACCTCTGCGCTCAACGGCGGAGACGACTACAAGTTTCTCTTCACCATTCCGCTGGAGAAGCACGATGAGTTGAAGCGCGAGTTCCCGGCCTACGACATCATTGGCCATCT
>SAMEA3663128__coassemble_444_pt1 | contig 9514 bp, 9 predicted proteins | sample SAMEA3663128__metabat2_high_PE_017 | metagenome-assembled genome bin SAMEA3663128 (sample SAMEA3663128) | pig gut metagenome | biome: pig gut; feature: pig-associated habitat; material: faeces | place: Denmark | collected 2012
GCCGTAGCGGAGCTGCTGGCCAGGAGTGCCATGGCGAAGAGGATGGCGGCACTGTGGCAGAGAGCCGTCGGGAAGATGTTGTTGGCAGAGGCGCAGTGGCGAAGAGCCATCGGGAAGATGCTGCTGGCCGGAGTTCCCTGCGGGGAGACAATGCGGCAGCATCGGGAAGCAGCTGCGGAGGGCTACCATTTAAGGTCGCTCTTGTGGTATTCTGCCCACTCTTTGGGAAGGAAGCGCCATCGGGAGATGAGTTGTGGGGTTAATGGTTGCTGTGCGAGGTGTTTGGCCAATATTGTGCGTATATCTTCGCGGGTGGTGGAGATTATTCTTTTGGGCAGTTCGCGGTGAGGGATGCCGGCGCCTCTTGTCCATAGGAGACCGCCTCCGCAAGCGCGGTAGGAATTTACAACAACGGTGTATTGTTTGTCGGGAAGGAAAGGCTCAAGCTCTGCTACTTGCTGGTGAGGCGTGCTTGCTGGCAGAGGTGCGCTTGCCGGCAGAGGTGCGTTCCCTGAAAGAGGTGCGCTCTCCTGCAGGGGATTGTAGAGCCCGTGGATGGTTATGCGCTTGCCGTAGGGTTGGCGCAGGTCTATGTCATAATCTATTCCGCAGGCGGTGTCAAAGTCCCACACTATGTTTTTAAACCAGGCTGGCGTGTCGGCAGAGAGGGGCTTTCCAAGAAGGAACATAGGATCTTCTATGGTGCGCATTGTGCATATCCACTCGGAGTAGGAGTATTCCAGCAGGTTTTTTATCTCTCTTCCCGATACTGACATTGTGCAGAGCATATTTTCAAATCTGTAGAGTTTGTAGAGGTGGCGCTGGCGGAGCACTCCTTTGTGCAGCACCTCCTCTATGAAGAGCGGCGATGCAAAGGAGATTTGTGCGCTGGTGGCTTTAAGCTGGGTCTGGTGCAGAAGGTCCATAAACTCGCAGGGCCCGTGGAATATCTCTTTAAGGTGCAGCTCTTTGGTGAGGGTGGCTATTGGCCTGTTGGCGTATGATTCTCCTTGGGTGCGCAGCCAGCCGAAGCGCTCCACAAACTCTTTGTCGGGCTCCAGCTCCTCTAGGGAGAGACTGCGCGCTGTGCCGGAAGAGATTCTCCAACGGCTGCCGAGGCTCTGCGGTTGTTCAAATTCCAGGTCGGCATAGACCAGCATAGAGCCGTGGCTGCCGGGGTTGAGCAGCAGGAGATCTCTGCCATTGGCGCCCGTCAGATGCTGACAGTTGAGTCTGTGGTCGTGACCATATATAATAAGGTCTAGGCCGGGTATCTCTTTTGCGGCGCGGAGTGTGCAATTCTCCAAGATACTCTCCTTCTTCTCAATAATGCCCCCCTTGAGACCGCTGTGGAAGAGTCCCACTATGGCATGGGGATGCTCCTTGGCCTTTATCTCCTCTATCCATCTGCCAAGGCAGGAGAGTATTGGCCGGCATTTGTAGCCCTTCCAGTTGTTTTTGGGCACCCAGTAGCTCAGCGCCTCCGTTATCATCCCGATAATGGCTATGCGGATTGGATCCTCCGCAGGGCCGCACTCCACTATGGTGTAGGGGCGAAGAGGGGAATCGGTAGGCCCCTCCATATTGGCGGCCAAAAGAGGTGCGCTGCAGGTGCGAGCAAAGGAGCCCCACGCCTGCTCGCCCATCTCTATGTCGTGGTTTCCTATGGTAGCGGCAGAGCACCCTAGGTAGTTGAGCATCTCTGCGGCAGGGTGGGAGAAGTCTGCTGCAGAGGGTGCAACTGCTGTCGGTGGTGCTGATGCTGCTGGGGGTGCTGGGGGTGCAACTGCTGCCGATGGTGCTGATGCTGCCGATGGTGCTGATGCTGCCGGGGGTGCTGAGTGGGGCAGAATAAAGTTGGCATAGTAGGCGGCGGTGCCTCCCTGAAGAAGGTCGCCGGCGTCCAGGTAGATGAAGTTGCGCCCAAGGGTTTTGCGTTGCGTGGCTATCCAGGTGGCGGCGCTGGCAAGGCCACCCTCCATATATGCGCCGTGTACATCTCCGGTTGCGGCAATTCTTACCCTTATGCGCTTTTGATTATTCATATTGGCAGCAAAGTTAAGCAGAAAAATGTGTAATATTTTGTGGATTGGGATTTTAGTTATATCTTTGCAACCTGCTTTATTAGCGGGAAAACAGTTTAAAGTTAAGATTAACAACACATTATGCCAACAATTCAACAGTTAGTACGCAACGGTCGCACAGTGATTGAGATTAAGTCAAAGTCACGCGCGCTGGATGCTTGTCCTCAGAGACGTGGAGTATGTGTACGTGTTTACACAACAACTCCAAAAAAGCCTAACTCAGCTATGCGTAAGGTAGCTCGTGTAAGGCTTACTAATCAGAAAGAGGTGAATGCTTACATCCCTGGCGAGGGTCACAACCTTCAGGAGCACTCAATTGTGCTTGTTAGAGGTGGTCGTGTAAAGGATCTCCCAGGAGTACGTTATCACATTCTTAGAGGAGCTTTGGATACAGCAGGTGTAGATGGACGTAAGAAATCACGTTCACTTTACGGTGCAAAGAGACCAAAAGCAGCTAAGAAGTAAGTCATTAATCATTTAACAGGTAAAAGAAATGAGAAAATCGAAGCCTAAAAAGAGGATTCTACTTCCTGATCCCAAGTTCAACGACGTGTTGGTAACACGCTTTGTGAACAATCTTATGTTGCAGGGGAAGAAGAGTATCGCATTTGCTATTTTTTATGACACCATCGATCTGATCGGCGAGAAGATGAAAGATTCTGACAAGGCTCCTCTGGAGGTTTGGAAAAAAGCTCTTGAGAATGTCACACCGCAGATTGAGGTTAAGAGCCGCAGAGTAGGTGGAGCTAACTTCCAAGTTCCTACAGAGATTCGTCCGGAGAGAAAAGTTGCCATTTCTATTAAGAACATGATACTTTTTGCTCGTAAAAGGGCGGGTCATTCAATGGCTGAAAAATTAGCTGCAGAGATACTGGCTGCATACAATAACGAAGGTGGTGCATATAAGAGAAAGGAGGATATGCACAAGATGGCTGAGGCTAACAAGGCCTTTGCACATTTCCGTTTTTAAATCTTGAGGTAAATGGCTAGAGATTTAAAATACACCAGAAATATCGGCATCATGGCCCATATCGATGCCGGTAAGACCACAACATCGGAACGTATCCTGTTCTATACAGGAAAGACACACAAAATTGGTGAGGTTCATGATGGCGCTGCCACTATGGACTGGATGGTTCAGGAGCAGGAGAGAGGTATTACAATTACCTCAGCTGCTACTACCGCATTTTGGCATTATGAGGGCCAGCAGTATCAGATAAACCTTATCGATACTCCGGGCCACGTGGATTTTACCGTTGAGGTAGAGCGCTCTCTGCGCGTACTTGACGGTACAGTTGCCACATTCTGCGCCGTTGGCCGCGTTCAGCCGCAGTCTGAGACTGTATGGCGTCAGGCAGACAAATATGGCGTTCCAAAGATTGCTTATGTAAACAAGATGGACCGTGTTGGCGCGGACTTTCTTGCAGTGGTAGCCGAACTTAAAGAGAAACTTGGCGCAAACGCAGTTCCTATCTGTCTCCCTATAGGCTCTGAGGATAAATTCAGAGGTATTGTGGATTTGATAGATATGAAGGCTATCATTTACGATTCTGAGAGCAAGGAGTTGGTTAACTACACCATTTCAGATATTCCTGCAGAGATGAAGGCAGAGGCAGAGGAGTGGAGAGCCAAACTTGTTGAGACTGCCGCAGAGCAGGACGATGCCCTTATGGAGAAGTTCTTTGACGATCCTGAGAGCATTACAAAGGAGGAGCTTATTGCCGCTATAAGAAAGGCTACAATCAATATGAGCATTGTACCGGCTTGTTGCGGTTCCTCATTCAAGAACAAGGGCGTTCAGTTCCTCTTGGATGCAGTAATGAGATATCTTCCATCTCCGCTGGACAAGAATGTTGTAACAGGAATCAATCCTAAGACAGAACAGACAGTAGAGCGTCATGCTACAGTTAAGGATCCGTTCTGCGCTTTGGTCTTCAAGATTGCTACAGATCCGTTTGTGGGACGTCTTGCCTTCCTTAGGGCATATTCCGGAAGACTTGATGCAGGTACTTATGTTCTCAATACCCGTTCAGACAAGAAAGAGCGTGTTGCGCGTCTCTACCAGATGCACTCCAACAAACAGAACCCTATAGATTTTGTAGAGGCTGGTGATATCTGCGCTGCCGTTGGTTTCAAGGAGTTGAGAACAGGTGATACAATCTGCGACGAGAACAATCCTATAGTACTTGAGTCAATGAAGTTCCCGGATCCTGTGATTGGTTTGGCAGTTGAGCCTAAGACACAGAAGGATTTGGATAAGTTGGGTATTGCTCTTGGCAAACTTGCAGAGGAGGACCCTACCTTCACAGTCAAGTCAGACCACGAGACAGGCCAGACCATTATTAGCGGTATGGGTGAGCTTCACTTGGATATTATTGTGGACCGTCTCAGACGCGAGTTTGGTGTAGAGATTAACCAGGGCGCGCCTCAGGTTAACTACAAAGAGGCTATGCGCTCTACAGTTCAGCATAGAGAGGTATTTAAGAAGCAGTCTGGTGGTAGAGGTAAATTTGCCGATATCATCTTTGAGATTGGACCTGCAGATGAGGGAGTTACCGGCCTTCAGTTTGTGGATGAGGTTAAGGGTGGAAACATTCCTAAAGAGTTTATCCCTGCTGTTGAGAAGGGCTTCAAGTCCGCTATGGCAAACGGTTGCCTTGCAGGCTATGAGGTTCCGTCTATGAAGGTTACACTTAAGGATGGTTCCTTCCACCCGGTTGACTCAGATGCTCTCTCATTTGAGATCTGCGCACGTATGGGATTCAGAAAGGCTATGCCTAAGGCAACCCCAGTGATTATGGAGCCTATCATGTCTTTGGAGGTAGTAACTCCAGAGGATTATATGGGTGATGTAATTGGAGACCTCAACAAGAGAAGAGGACAGGTAACAAGTATGGATTCTAAGTCAAATGCAAGAATTGTGAAGGCACTTGTTCCGCTTTCAGAGCAGTTTGGCTATGTGACCGTACTCAGAACACTCTCATCAGGTAGAGCAACAAGTACAATGTCCTTCTCTCACTATGCAGAGCTTCCTGCAGCTTTGGCAAAGGATGTCATAGAGAAATCAGGCAACCGTGTCAAGGATGACGAGGAGTAATTAACGGAGTAATAAAATGGAAAACAATTAAGATAATGAGCCAGAAAATAAGAATCAAGCTTAAGTCTTACGATCATGCTTTGGTGGACAAGTCTGCCGACAAGATTGTAAAAACAGTAAAGGCTACAGGCGCTGTTGTTAGCGGTCCTATTCCACTCCCTACAGACCAGAAGATTTTTACTGTAAACCGCTCTACCTTCGTAAACAAGAAGTCACGCGAGCAGTTTGAATTGAATTCTTTCCGCCGTCTCTTGGATATCTACAGCTCTACCCCTAAAACAGTAGACGCTTTGATGAAACTTGAGCTCCCTAGCGGTGTAGAAGTTGAGATTAAAGTCTGATAAACTTGGGGTTTTTTTGCCCCAAGTTTGTTAAACCAACAAAAATAGTTATCTTTGCATAACAAACTGGTCCTATAGCTCAGTTGGTTAGTAGCACCTGACTCATAATCAGGGGGTCACAGGTTCAAGCCCTGTTGGGACCACATAAAAGCCATCGCCTAAGCGGTGGCTTTTAGGGTATTATGGTATTTGAACTATTATCAAAAGAGAAGAATTCGTCTGCAAAGTGCGGACTCCTCTATACAGACCACGGAGTTATTGAGACTCCGATATTTATGCCTGTAGGTACTGTGGGCTCTGTTAAGGGTATATACCACAGAGACCTAAGAGAGGATATAAAGGCACAGATAATATTGGGCAATACTTATCATCTCTATCTGCGCCCCGGTCTTGATATAATTAACAAAGCAGGCGGATTGCATAAGTTTATCTCTTGGAACAGGCCAATTCTAACAGACAGCGGCGGTTTCCGGGTCTTTTCGCTCACGCAGAACAGAAAGCTTACAGAGGAGGGCTGCCTCTTCCGTTCTCACATAGATGGTTCCAAGCACCTCTTTACACCGGAGAATAATGTGGAGACTCAGAGAATGATAGGCTCAGACATTGTAATGGCTCTGGATGAGTGTACCCCGGGAGATGCAGATTACAATTATGCCCTAAAATCGCTTAAACTTACCCAACGCTGGCTGGAGAGAGGCATAAAGCACTTTAAGGAGACAGAGCCGCTTTATGGCTACAGGCAGTTCTACTTCCCGATAATTCAGGGTTGTGTCTATCCCGATTTGCGTAAGATGGCGGCGGAGCATGCCCTCTCTTTCGATATGGATGGCTATGCCATTGGCGGCCTTGCGGTGGGAGAGCCAACAGAGAAGATGTACCAGGTGCTGGAGCTGCTGGACCCTATAATGCCTCTGAACAAGCCAAGATATCTTATGGGAGTGGGAACCCCTTGCAACTTGCTGGAGGCCATTGCCAGAGGTGTGGATATGTTTGATTGCGTAATGCCAACCAGAAATGGCAGAAACGGCATGCTCTTTACAGAGAATGGAGTTATGAATATGCGTAACAGAAAGTGGGCGGACGACTTCTCTCCAATTGATCCAAACGGCACATCCTTTGTTGATAAAGTATATACAAAGGCCTATCTGAGGCATCTCTTTGTTGCAGGAGAGATGCTGGCCGCACAGATTGCAAGCGAGCACAATGTGGCATTTTACCTTAATCTGGTAAAACAGGCAAGGGAGCATATAAAGGCCGGAGACTTTACGCAGTGGAAGAACAAGATGGTTAAGAGACTGGAAAACAGATTGTGAAGGATTTCAATTTTCATATTACAACGCTAGACAGGTACATAATAAAGAGATTTATAGGTACCTATATCTTTGCTATTCTTATAATTATAGGTGTTGCAATAATCTTTGACATAAGTGAAAAGATAGATGATTTTGTAGATAGCAATGCGCCTCTAAACGAGATTGTCTTTGACTACTACCTTAACTTTATCCCTTGGTTCATTAATGCCTTCAGTTCTCTCTTTGTCTTTATTACAGTTATCTTCTTTACCTCCAAAATGGCGGCAAATACAGAGATAATTGCAATTCTGGCAGGAGGCGTAAGCTTCAAGAGGCTGCTCTATCCCTATTTTATCTCCGCTACGGTAATCTTCTTCTTCAGCCTTATTCTAAATCTCTTCATAATTCCGCCTGCCAACAGAGTAAGAATAGCCTTTGTAGATAAGTATGTGCACGACAAGTTTGAAAACAAAAACCGCAATATGCACTATCAGATTGCTCCGGGAACTTACCTCTATGCAGAGTCATTCAGCACCTGGAACAATACAATATACAAATTTACCTTGGAGAGTATGGAGGGGCATACTATGCACTCCAAACTTAGTGCCCCAACAGCGCGTTGGGATACTACCTCCAGAAGCTGGAGACTCAACAACTATGTGCACAGAAAGTTTATAAATGGCACAGAGGTGGTTACAAGCGGGCCGCAGATGGATACGGTTATTAATGTAACCGTGGCAGATTTCTACCGTGGCAAGCACTTTGTGGAGACACTCAACTACAGGCAGTTGAATAACCTTATAGAGACACAGCGCATGCGCGGAGACCAAAGCGTAAAACTCTCTCTTATAGAGAAATACTCCCGATACTCTATTCCTTTCTCTGTCTTTATTCTAACTGTTATTGCCGTCTCCCTCTCGTCTCACAAGCGAAGAGCCGGAATAGGTATGAATATTGGAATAGGCCTGGGCCTGGGCTTCTCCTATATTCTCTTCTTAAGATTTAGCCAAATGTTTGTTTATACAGATACGCTGCCGCCCCTTGTGGCCATTTGGCTGCCAAATGCCCTCTACGCCGTAATAGCGTATGTATTGTATAGAATTGCGCCAAAATAGAGAGTGATATGCAAGAGTCTAAGATAAAACTGGATATAGGAGCCATTACGGCATCGCAGGAGGATGGCAGAAGTTTTCTCTTGTTTCTCTATCAGGAGGGAGGAGGGAGATGCCTTACCATACCCTTGGCGCCATCAGATTTGCACGCGCTTCTTACCAATGTTGCTCCAAAGAGAGAGGAGAGGCAAAAAAAGGGTAACACTATCTATGACCTCTTCGCGGAAGGGCTTTCAAGAAGCGGGTTGCAGCTGCAGGAGGTGGAACTTGTAAGGGGAGAGCAGGAGAACTCTTTCAGCACCTTGCTTAAGCTTAGCGAAGGGGAGGCTATGGAGGCAAGTTTTGCAGATGGCATAATTATGGCAAAAATCTGCTCTGCGCCCATCTATGTGGGGAGAGAAGTTATGGAGAGATATGCCCTCTCCTCCAATATGGATGCCACAACGCTTCTCAAGCATCAGCTTAAGGAGGCTGTAAAGAGAGAGGATTTTGAGGAGGCCTATCTTATTCAGCAGCGTCTGGAGCGGATGAACGGCTAATAAGAGCGCGAATCTCCTCCTTTGCCGCCTTCCATCTTGGAACATCCACCTTTGCTCCAATTACCTCAACAACCTTTGAGGAGATTATTGAACCAACCTCTCCGCATACCTTTATAGGCATTCCCAAAGAGTGTGCATAGATAAATCCTGCAGCATAGATGTCGCCCGCACCGGTGGCATCCTTAGTATCTGCCGGCCAAGGCTCTATCTTGTAGAATTGGTTGCCGCTCTTAACCATAGAACCATCGGGACCAAGCTTAACTACGGCAATCTTGCAGCTCTGCGCAATCTCATCCAGTGCCTCTCTAGGCTCCTTTTTGGTGTAGGCGCGCGCCTCCGACTCATTTGCAAAGACAATGTCCACGTAGTTCTCTATAATGTCGTGCAGGAAGGAGAGGTTGCTCTCCACTACATTGTAGCTTGCCATATCTATGGAGATTATTGCTCCTGCAGCCTTTGCAAGCTCTACAGCCCTGCGCAGCAGAAACTGGTTCTGAACAAGGTAGCCCTCTATGTGGAAATAGTCGTAACCCTGGAAATACTCCGGCTTAAGGTCATCGGGACCAAGTTCTATTGCAGAGCCAAGATAGACTGCAAAGGTGCGCTCTGCATTGGGGGCTGTTATAAAGACCATAGATCTTCCCGATGCCTTTGTGCCCTTTAGCAGTATAGGTTTTATTCCCTGCTGCTCCTGCCCTGTTTTGAAGAGGTGCCCCAGTTCGTCTTCTCCCACTTTGCCGATAAAGGCGCTCCTCATTCCAAAGATGGAGGTTCCGGTAATGGTATTGGCAGCAGAACCGCCCGGAACATACTGCAGTACGCCCATACCCTTGAGAACGCCCCAAATCTTGTTGCCTGTCTCGGCATCTACGTGTTGCATACTTCCCTTTGGAAGGTGAAAGGTCTTTAGAAGAGAGTCGTCCGGCAGAAGTGCCAGAATGTCTGTGAGGGCATTGCCTATTCCAAGTATAGATTTCATAAGGTTGTTTTATGTGAATCACAAAGATAATAAAAAGAAGCCACTTTCGCAAGCGACTTCCTAAATAATA
>SAMEA3663128__coassemble_451_pt1 | contig 9476 bp, 9 predicted proteins | sample SAMEA3663128__metabat2_high_PE_017 | metagenome-assembled genome bin SAMEA3663128 (sample SAMEA3663128) | pig gut metagenome | biome: pig gut; feature: pig-associated habitat; material: faeces | place: Denmark | collected 2012
AGCGACCCGCCGGAGCACCCGCCGCCGAGCCTACTGCCGTGCTTACCGCCGAGGCACCAGCTGCCGCTACACCTGCGGACGCCGTGCTTACTTGCGTGCTACCTGCCGCAGCACCACTCGCCGGGGCGAGGAGGTTGTTGAGCAGGAGGCTGTCTGTTTTGTAGTAGTAGGCGGCTACGAGCGATTTATTGTCGCGGACAAGGAGGGTGTCGCCCTGGATGAGCTGGAACTGGTTGGTTCCGTAGTTGATTACGAAGGGTTGTAGCGTGGAGTCTCTGTTGAGGTCTCGGCCAAAGGCAAAGTATGGTTTGTTGTAGTTGAGCAGACCAAGTAGCGTTGGCATTATATCCAACTGCTGAACCGGCGCGTTGTATCGGCCCGGCTTGATGAATCCCGGCGCGTAGAAGATGATTGGGATTGAGGTGCTCCAGATTGGTGTCTTGTATTTTGGCGCGTGACCCGTTAGGGTGGAGTGGTCTGGGGTGATTACAAAGATTGTATTCTTGTACCAGTCGCTCTTGCGAGCCTGTTCAAAGAACTTTCTTAACGACATATCTGTGTATGGCGTTACCCTCTGCAGGTCTGTTTCGCCCTGCGGGAAGACTCCTTCATACTCCTTGGGGAGCTTGAAGGGGTGGTGCGACGAGAGTGTGAAGATGCTTGCGCAGAATGGTTCTTTGAAGGTGCCTATTGTATTGGCGGCAAAGGGGAGGAAATACTCGTCCCAAATGCCCCAAGCGCCGTCGAATTTGGAATCGTCTCCAAACTCTGTCTTTCCGTAATAGTTATCCACTCCGCAGAGATGCGATACCGCCCTTATTCCCATAGAGTTGTTTGGCGCTCCGTGCAGGAAGGCGCAGTAGTAGCCCATCTCCTTTAGGATATCGGGAAGACCATTAAGGTCGTTGGTAGCGTAAGGTGTTACTGCAAAGGAGGTTATGAGGCTTGGCATAGATGCCAGTATGGATGGGACTGCATCTATGGATTTTCTGCCGTTTGCAAAGGCGTTGGTGCAGAGCAACCCCTCGCGGCTGAGAGAGTCAAGGAATGGGGTGAGGCTCTCCGGCAGCTCCGGGTTGAGGAAGCTCATATTCTCTGCTGCAAAGCTCTCCACTATGAGTATCACAATGTTACGCTTGCTGCCAACTGTAGCCCCCTCCTCCAGCTGGAGCGCTGGTACAAAGTGCGAGTCCTGGAGCGCAGGCCCCTCTTTTGTGCGGATGCTCGCCGATGCTGCGATGCCGTTAGCCTGCAGAGTCTGGGCAGTTGCTCCATCGGGAAAATTTTTAATAGGCGTAAAGACCTGCTCCAGAGCGGCTTCTGTAGAGTAAAAGTTCTGTTTTGTAAATTTTGCCTTCCCGATGGTGCGTATAATGGAGAAGGGTGTGTTTAGGACCGCTTGTGTATGAATTGCCACTTGCACAAAGTCGCCTGCGTTGCTTAGCGTGATTGGGCGCATTGTTCGGGTTGCTCCGCCGCGCACTCCTATGATGAAGAGCGGTGCGGTTATTATTAGCGCAAGTGCTTGAATGCCATAGGCAGGGCTCTTTATATGTTTGCAACTGCCGCTGAGCCAGATTAGCAGCAGCAGCAGGATTATGCCAATAAGTGTTATGTACCAGAACATTACAAGGCTCTCTAGGAAGATAGTGCCAAAGTTTACATCGCCGGTGAACTCGCTGAAGAAGGTCATACTTACTCTGCGCATGGAGAATGGAAAATAGACGGTGTCGCCTAGGTTCATGCAGACGCAGATGAAATTGACTGTTACGTAGAGTATGCGGAGAATTTTCTGGTAGATTCTGTTAAAGACAAATGGCGCAGGTATGAAGGAGAGCACCAGGTAGAGGATGTTGGTGTAGAGGATGGCTGTTGTGTCAAACATAAGTCCGCCCCTGAAGATGTTCCAGAGGTCTGCGCCGCTCATTGGCTGCAGAAGGTCTAGATTATAGATGAGAAATACCGCACGGCAGAGCGTGTATATGATATATGCCAGTAATAATCTCCAGATTATCAGAAGGTAATAATTAGAAAACCTGACTCCTTTGGAGAGTCTTTTAAATAGCCCTAACATAAATGCTTTTTGTCTATAAAATTTTAGGTACAAAGTTAAAAATTAATTATTTTTGCGTGATAAAATTTACTCCAAAGAGTATATATAAGTATAACTAATAACATAACTAATTATGAAACTTTCACATATTGAGCATCTTGGCATAGCCGTTAAATCTTTGGAAGAGGCTATCCCTTACTATGAGCAGGTTCTTGGTCTTAAATGCTACTCCATTGAGGAGGTTGCAGACCAGAAGGTTAGAACTGCATTCTTTAAGATTGGTCAGACCAAGCTGGAGCTTCTTGAGAGCACAGATCCTGAGGGCACAATCGCTAAATTCATCGAGAAGAAGGGTGAGGGTATCCACCACCTTGCTTTTGCCGTTGAGGATGGCGTTCAGAATGCTCTTACAGAGTTGGAGGGCAAAGGTGTAAAACTTATAGACAAGGCTCCAAGAAAGGGTGCAGAGGGTCTTAACATTGCATTCCTCCATCCAAAATCTACAATCGGCGTTCTTACAGAACTTTGCGAGAAACCTGAATAATCCATTCAAACAAAAATAAATTACAAAAAATACTATGAGTAATCAGCTCGAACAAATCAAGAGTCTTATCTCACTCCGTGAGAAGGCTCGCGTTGGTGGCGGTCAGAAGAGAATTGACGCTCAGCACCAGAAAGGAAAATATACAGCTCGTGAGAGAATTGCTATGCTCTTGGACGAGGGCAGCTTTGAGGAGTTTGATATGTTTGTAACACACCGTTGCGTTAACTTTGGTATGGAGAAATCCACATTCCTTGGAGATGGCGTTGTAACAGGTTGCGGTACAGTAGATGGCAGACTCGTTTATGTATTTGCTCAGGACTTTACAGTATTCGGAGGTTCACTCTCAGAGACTTTGGCTCTCAAAATCTGCAAAGTAATGGACAAGGCTCTCACAATGGGCGCGCCTTGCATTGGTCTTAACGACTCCGGTGGAGCACGTCTCCAGGAGGGTGTTAATGCGCTTGCAGGTTATGCAGAGATCTTTGAGAGAAACATTCTCTCATCTGGTGTTATTCCTCAGATCTCTGGAATCTTTGGCCCTTGCGCCGGTGGCGCGGTTTACTCCCCTGCCCTCACAGACTTCAACATTATGACAAGAGGTACAAGCTATATGTTCCTTACAGGTCCTAAGGTTGTAAAGCAGGTGCTTGGCGAGACTGTTGACCAGGAGCAGCTTGGTGGTGCAAGCGTACACGCTTCAAAGAGCGGTGTGGCACACTTTGCAGTAGATTCTGAGGAGGAGGCAATCCAGGTTATCAAAGACCTTTTGAGCTATATTCCGCAGAACAATATGGAGGAGGCTCCAGTGGTTCCTAACGAGGACCCTATAGACCGTCTGGAGGATGCCCTTAATGATATTATTCCCGATAGCCCTAACGCTCCATACGATATGTATGAGGTAATTGGCTCTATTGTGGACGAGGGCAAGTTCCTTGAGGTTCACAAGGATTATGCAAAGAACCTTATCGTAGGTTTTGCAAGATTTAACGGACAGTCTGTAGGTATTGTGGCAAACCAGCCTAAGATTATGGCAGGTGTGCTGGACAGCAACTCTTCTCGCAAGGGCGCAAGATTTGTACGTTTCTGCGACGCATTCAACATTCCTCTTGTAACATTGGTAGACGTTCCTGGCTTCCTTCCTGGCACTCAGCAGGAGTACGGCGGAGTTATCCTCCACGGTGCAAAATTGCTCTACGCATTCGGCGAGGCAACTGTTCCAAAAGTTACCGTAACCCTCAGAAAGTCTTATGGCGGTTCGCACATTGTTATGAGCTGCAAGCAGCTTAGAGCAGATATCAACTATGCTTGGCCTACTGCAAACATTGCAGTTATGGGCGCAGAGGGAGCTGTTGAGGTTCTCTACTCTAAGGAGATTAAGGCACTTGAGGACCCTCAGGCACAGAAGGATCTTTACGAGCAGAAGAAGAAAGAGTACAACGATTTGTTCTGCAACCCTTACAAGGCAGCCAGCTATGGCTATATAGACGATGTAATTGAGCCAAGAAACACCCGTTTCCGTGTTATCCGCGCACTTCAGCAGTTGGCTACCAAGAAACAGGGCGTTCCTGCAAAGAAGCACGACAACCTTCCTTTGTAACAACTTAATTACTATTGTAGAACAATGAAATCTTTGAGATATTGTACAGTTCTATTGTTTCTTACCGCAGCGCTCTCCGTTGCCGCACAGAATCAGAAGGATATGGTTGTGAACGAGGTTCTTCTCCACAACTCTAGCCTTAATATAGATGATTACGGCAACAGAAGCGGCTGGGTAGAGCTCTTCAATAGTTCTTATGGTACTGTAGATATAAGTGGTTGCAACCTTACCGACGACCTTTCTAATCCACGCAAATACACCATTCCAAAGGGTGATGTAAGATGCAAGATTAAACCTCGTCAGCACGTTGTAATCTATATGGACGGAATGAGCGACCGTGGACCGTTCCACGCATCGTTCACTCTGGACCAGAGCAAGATGATCTATTTTGTAAGCAGCAGCGGTGTTGTGATAGACTCCCTTAAGGTTCCAGCGCTTGGCCCGGATTGCTCATACGGACGCCTCTCACAGGCAAAGGAGAGCAAGATTGGCTTCCTGCCTGCGCCTACACCGGGATCGGTAAATGTAGAGAGTGATGCAAAGTCTCGCGCAGACCTGCTTGCAGAGAATGATCCTCACGGCGGAATTATGGCAGTTACTGCCATGTCTGTAGTCTTCTGTGCACTTATACTTCTCTATTTCATCTTTAAATTCACAGGAAAATTCAATATGAGAAACAATGCTAAAAAAGAGGTTGAAGCACCGGTAGCAGAGGCTCCAAAGGCTGCTGCTGCGCCGGCTAAGGGCAACAATGCAGATGTATATGCAGCAATTGCCGTGGCTATGCATCTCTACCTGGAGAGCGAGAGCGTTCACGATGTAGAGAGCAACATCCTCACCATTAAGAGAGGTCCTATGGACTACTCTCCTTGGAGCGCAAAATTCCAGACAGTAAGACAGGCTCCAACCTTAAACAAGAGATAGATAAACCAAAGAAAAAATTATTTGAAATGAAAGAATATAAACTTAAGATAAATGGCGCAGAGTACAATGTTGCCATTAATAGTGTAGAGGGCTCTGTTGCTAAAGTAGATGTTAACGGAACCTCATACGAAGTTGAGATGGACCAGCCTGTTAAGAAGTCTCCTGCAAAGCCGGTAATCCAGAGAGTTGCTGCTCCTGCAGCCGCTCCTGCTGCTCCTGCTGCTGCAGCTGCTGCACCTGCCGGCGGTACTACAGTCACATCACCGCTTCCTGGCGTAGTGCTTGACATTCTCTGCAAAGAGGGCGATATGGTTAAGAGAGGTCAGACTCTCCTCACACTTGAGGCAATGAAGATGGAGAACTCCATTGAGTCTACCTGCGATGGTAAGGTTGTAGCAATAAAGGTTAGCAAAGGCGACTCTGTTCTTGAGGGCGCTCAGCTTGTTGTAATTGGCTAGGTATGTTTTTAGAGGCGGTAAACAACGGCATATTTTCGCTTTTAGGTGAGAATCTTGCCGAGTTCTTCAAGTTCACTGGCTTTGCCAATGTCACCTTTGGTCATATTATTATGATCCTTATTGGCCTGGTATTCATTACCTTGGCAATAAAAAAGGATTGGGAGCCAATGTTGCTTGTACCTATTGGATTTGGAATAATAATAGGTAACATACCACTCTTCCCTGGCCTTCAGGTTGGAATATATGAAGAGGGTTCTGTTCTGAACATTCTCTATCAGGGAGTAAGACAAGGATTCTATCCTCCACTTATCTTCTTGGGTATTGGTGCTATGACAGACTTCTCTGCACTTATCTCCAACCCTAAGTTGCTACTCATAGGCGCTGCTGCACAGTTTGGTATTTTTGGCGCTTACGCAATTGCCCTTGCTCTTGGCTTTGCACCTGCAGAGGCCGGTGCAATCGGAATCATTGGTGGAGCAGATGGTCCAACAGCCATCTTCATCTCATCTAAACTGGCTCCGGACCTTATGGGCGCAATTGCAGTCTCCGCTTACTCTTATATGGCTTTGGTTCCGGTAATCCAGCCTCCTATTATGAAACTCCTTACCACACACAAGGAGAGACTCATAAGAATGAAGGCTCCGCGTGCCGTAACCCCTGGCGAGAAGAAGATATTCCCTGTAATCGGATTCCTTATGACAGCATTCATTGTGCCGTCCGGTATTCCGCTCCTGGGTATGCTCTTCTTTGGTAACCTCCTTAAAGAGAGCGGCGTTACAAGAAGACTTGCCAACACAGCAAGCGGTCCGCTTGTAGATATCGTAACAATTCTCATTGGTGTAACCGTTGGTTGCTCAACACAGGCAGACAAGTTCCTCCATCCAAGATCAGTACTTATCTTCGTGCTTGGAGCTCTCTCCTTTGTAATTGCAACCACAGCAGGTGTACTCTTTGTCAAATTCTTCAACCTCTTCCTTAAAGAGGGTAATAAAATCAACCCTCTCATTGGAAACTCAGGCGTCTCCGCCGTTCCGGACTCCGCCCGCGTCTCCAACAACGTAGGACTGGAATATGACAAGACCAACTACCTGCTAATGCACGCAATGGGACCAAACGTAGCCGGCGTAATCGGCAGCGCAGTAGCCGCCGGAATCCTCCTCGGATTCCTCTCCTAAGCGCCGAGCTTCGCAAGCAAGCTAGCTTGCTTTGCTTGCTAGTTCGCTTGTCAGTTGCTTGCCGGTTGCTTGCTCGGTTGCTAGCTCGCTAGTTCGCTTGCCGGTAGCTTGCTCGGTTGCTAGCTCGCAAGTTCGCTTGCTCGCTTACTTGATTTCTTGCGCAGCGTGGGACACATCAAACCCAACGCTGCGCATTGCTTTTGTGCAGTAGCGTTCCAAGGTGGCGTTTCTGAATAGGCGTTTCTGCATAGGCGTTTCTCAACCGGCCTGCCTGCATAGGGCGTTTCTGCATCAACTCTCAGCTGCTTCCCGATACTGCTGCATTGTCTTCCATGCAGGGTCTCCCGCGGAGCGGCTACTTTTCCGCACAGACTTCCGCTTCGCTCAATCCCCCCGCCGCGCTTCGCTTGCGGTGCCTCTGCCAGTAGCAGCTCTGTCAGGGCGCCCCAGCCACAAAGTTTTCCCGATGGCGCCCTAGCATGCAACAACCCTCATTCGGCGGCGAAAAGTACTCCGGTTTGGCTAGCAATCTGGCGCACCTGGGCCGGATTTGCTAACTCGCAGATGCGGCGTGCGGCCTTTCGCTGCACTTATTCATATATATGTGTACCCATCCCCGTTACTGCCGTCTTGAGCCGCTGCTCAGACAGCCGCAAATCTCTCGGCCCATCTGCACCGATTGCCTACGCCACCTACATATCTCCGCCGAATAAGGCTGCCGCCTGGCCGGGGATGGAGTTCGAGCAAATCACCGAGCACGGATGCGAAAGTTAATTGTCTGGTTATAAGGTATTTATATTTTAGAGGCGTGCGCGGTGGCCTCGATTTGTGCTCACCGAGCACGTCTACAAAAGTTAATCGTCTGGTTATATGGCATTTACATTTTTGGAGCGTGCGCGGTGATTTGCAGGAAGGCCACGGTTGCTCTTCCCGATGCCAATTACCTCTCTTCCCAATGCCAATTCCTATCATTTCGAGCACAAAATCGGCATTTTTGTTCGCTTCGAGATAAGCATGACTCAAGACGTAGATCCGAGAGACAACTCCATTGCAGAACGCGTGAATGGCATATTATTAGACTAGTGTTTATTCTCAGCCGCATAGGCAAAGAGAGCAAAATCGCCTTTGCAGGGGTCATCGGGGAAGGCCTCTTTTAGAAACTCTGTTATCTCCAGAGCTGTAGTTATGTCTGCGCTCTTGCGGGTGGTGATGCCCAGTTTGAGGGCGCTTGCGTGCACGTGGGTGTCCAGCGGGATAATAAGGTCTGCCGGCGAGGTGTGGCTCCATAGGCCAAGGTCTACAATGCCATCATTGCGCACCATCCATCGGCGAAACATATGTATCTTTTTATTGGCCATCTTGGGATTGCTCGACTGGCCATAAATCTGCACGCGAATCTGGTCGGGAGTAAGAGGCTCAACAGACTCATTTGCAGCGTAAAACACCTTCATCCTGCCGCAAATGGCAGCAAACTCGCTCCACCTTATTGTCCTATGCAGGCTCTCCTGGCCGCACCTGTACTCCCCGCGCATCACATATTCCAGCGGCCGCCACTGCATCTCTTCAAATGCCCTGTTGCAATCGCGCACAATCATATCCCTCCTGCCCCACGCCAAATGTGCTGCAATAAGCCCCGCAATCTCCACATCCTTGAGGGTATACACATATTCGCCTGCCGTACGGTCTGCCTCTCCTCTTCCCGATGCCACAGCTCTTCCCGATACCGCACCTCCTCCCGATACCGCACCTGCGCTTCCATACTGCGTACCTGCACTGCCGCACTGCGCACCTGCACTGCCATACTGCATCAGCTGCAGGAAGTGCTTCGGGAAGGCAATGGGGTCCGTTTGGAAGTAGCGGGGATTGTTGTACTCCTCCGCAAGTCTTCTGATTATCTCTATGCTGTTGCTTCTCTCTATGCAATTGCTTAGCTCTATGCTGTTGTTTCTCTCCATACTCCTCGACTATGTTTGCACAAAGTTACAAAACTTGCTATTCCTTTACATTATAACTCCATTTGTTAAAAGTAAAAATTAACCAATAATCAGCCTTATGAAGAATAATAGTTTTTGGGAAGAGAGGTGCTTGCAGCCCTCCTTTTGTTTTCTCTATTTGTAACCTCTTGCCGTCCTAAAATTGAATACAGAGAAGATACAATCCGCCCCGTAACTTATGAAATCATAACAGCAAATGGATTAAAGAGATGGGGGCTGGTTAATTATATGGACGGCCGGGTAATTGAAAGATATACAGACGGGATACTCTTTGACGGCAATCTTGTCAATAAGATTATGAATTCAAATGATTTGTATAAGAAATACTCCAACAGCACTTATGGGAAATCTTTATAATGTAGCCAATACAGACAAAGGGAACTACTACTCCTGCCTGCAAAATATGATGCTGAAATAGAGGTTGCCTGTCCCAACGATTATTGGCTTGTAAAGGAGAATGGAATATGGAAAGCATTCAAAAATGGCAACCTTGACAAGGTAACAGAGAAGCGAGACGTAATTGGCAAACTTATTACCAGCACCTCACCCGCATCCGGCCAATAAGCACCTGCACACTTGCGCGCTACTCCACGGTGCACTACTCCTCGGTGCGCCAATCCACGTGCGCCAATCCATGGTGGGCAACTCTTCGGTGCGCTACTCCACGGTGTGCTAAGTCGCTGACAGATGCCACTTCACTCTACATGCGAGCTCCCCTTCCGAGCACAAAA
>SAMEA3663128__coassemble_502_pt1 | contig 9021 bp, 4 predicted proteins | sample SAMEA3663128__metabat2_high_PE_017 | metagenome-assembled genome bin SAMEA3663128 (sample SAMEA3663128) | pig gut metagenome | biome: pig gut; feature: pig-associated habitat; material: faeces | place: Denmark | collected 2012
GCATACTTCTCATATTTAGCCTTGTACTCGTCATTCTTATCTCTGTAACGGAAGAAGATGTTCTTGAGGTACTCGGCTGAGTATTTCTTGAGGTCTTTGTCCTGAGCCTTCTCAAATGCTGTCTCGAATGGAGCGATACCTGCTTTGAGGGCATTCTCCAAATCTGCAAGAAGAGCCTCATACTTTTTGTCGTCAACCTCCATATTAGCTTTCTCCTGAATTGCAACTGCCATATTGTAGTTGGTTATTCCGGTGTAAAGGTAACCGAATACATACTCAGGATCCACCTCTGTGGATTTCTTGTATGATGCGAGAGCTGCCTCAAGGTTGTTGAGTTTTGAGTTTACATTACCCTCTGCAAGGTAGAGGCTGGCATTGGTTGGCTCGTTAGCCTGAGCAGCGTGAATGTAATCGAGAACCTTGCTAGGGTCATCGTTAGACTCCATATATACGTTGATGAGTGAAACAAGAACCTCCTGGTTGGTTGGGAACTTCTGGAATGCAGATGCAAGTGTCTCTTTGCAGGCTGCAGTATCCTTCTGAGCCTTATAGCAGTTTGCAAGCTGCGCATAAACCGCTCCCTCCTGCTCGTAACCTGCGCTGATACAATCTTTAAGAAGAGCCATAGCCTTCTCTGGCTGTGAGCTGAGGTTAGCTGTTATTGCACCGTAGTACATTGCAACTGTATCTACTGTATTTACAAGCGGGTTCTTTCCAATTGGAATTACATTCTCAAAGTTAGCAGTTGCTGCCTTGTAGTCGCCCTGACGGTACTGGTTAAGACCCTCGTTGAAGAACTCCTGCTTGATATTTTCAAGAAGTGGTTTGAGATCTTTTGCAATTGCGCCTTTAGCATCCAACTCCTGAGCCTTTGAAGCTGCATTCAATGCATCTTTAAGAGGATTCTCAATCTGAGCACCAATAACTTTGTAGAAAGTGAGCGTGCCGTTTGCATCATAATAGAGCTCTTTGTCTGCATAGCAGTCTACGTAATAGTTTGCGCCAGCCACAGTTGCCTCTTTTGAGGAGAGAACCTGCTGGTCCTTGAGGAAGAGTTTAACCTCTGCCTGAGGAGCGCCTACATACACACCTGTTGATTTGAGAGGTGCATTGTAGTATGTCATATAGGCATTGGCAAGTTTTAGCCAACTCTTTGGATCCGATGCCTTTTTAGGATTCTCAACAACTGCCTTAGCTTTCTCTACAGCTGCCTGAGCCTCTGCCAACTTCCTCTGTGCATTAACCTGAATTGCAACAAGAACAAGTACTAATGGGAGTAAAAATTTTCTCATAAAATCAATAATTAGTTAATATTAATAATTTATTTCTTTTCAATTAGTTAAACCTTCGCCGAACCTGCAGCATCGGGAGCATCCGCAACATCCGAAGCATCTGCGGCATCAGAAGCACTTGCAACATCTGAAGCATCTGCAGCGTCAGGAGCATCCTCAGTATCAGGCGCGTCTGATTTGTCGTCGCTCCTATCCACTACGCATACTGCGGCAATGCTGTCGTTCTCCTTAATGTTGATGAGTTTCACGCCTTGTGTAACTCTTCCCATTATTCTGCCGTAAATTGCAAGCCTTATGGTTATGCCGGATTTGTTGATAATCATAATATCATCATCCTCCGTTACGCTCTTGAGCGCTACCAGGTTGCCTGTCTTCTCCGTAATGTTGAGAGTCTTAACACCCTTGGCACCTCTGGAGGTTAGACGGTAATCCTCTACGCTGGACCTCTTGCCATAACCATTCTCACTTACAACCAGAATTGTTCTGCCTGCCTCTGCGCTCTCTTCAGGATCTACACAAATGATGCCAATTGCCTCATCTGTCTCATCCAAATCAATGCCTCTTACACCGGCCGCTGTTCTTCCAATGGCCCTGCAGTCGCTCTCGTTAAACCTTACGCACTTTCCATTCTTGCCGGCAATCATAATCTGACTCCTGCCGTTTGTGAGTATAGCGTCCAAGAGCTCGTCACCCTCCTTTATTGTAAGAGCAATGATTCCGTTTGCCCTAGGGCGAGAGTAAGCCTCCAGCGAGGTCTTCTTTATCCAGCCCCTCTTGGTGGCAAGAACAATATAGTTGTTGTTTATATAATCTGTGTTGGAGAGGTCATCAACCTTAAGGTATGCGCAAATCTTCTCATCTGCGCCAATGTTTATGACATTCTGGATTGCCCTGCCCTTGGAGGCCTTTGCGCCCTCCGGAATCTCATAAACCTTAAGCCAGTAGCACTTGCCCACATTGGTGAAGAGCAACATTGTGCTGTGGTTGTTGGCAACATAGATATGCTCAATAAAGTCCTCATCCCTTGTGGTTGAGCCCTTGGCACCAACGCCTCCCTTGTTCTGCAGTCTGTACTCTGCCAGAGGTGTTCTCTTAATATATCCCAAATGAGAAATTGTAATGACAACATCCTCATCGGGATAAAAATCCTCTGGGTTTATGTCACCCTCTGCAAATTCTATCTTTGTCCTTCTTGCATCGGGATACTTAGCCTTAAGCTCTGCCAGCTCATCCTTTATTATGCCATATTGCAAAGCTGTATCGGAGAGCACCTGCTGCAGATAGGCAATCCTCTTCATAAGCTCATCAAACTCATTCTGAAGCTTTTGACGCTCCAAGCCCGCAAGCTGGCGCAATCTCATCTCCACAATGGCATTTGCCTGAAGCTCTGTAAAGCCGAATCTCTCCATAAGCCTCCTCTTGGACTCATCTACGGTAGAGCTGGAGCGGATAATCTGAATCACCTCATCTATAAAGTCCAAAGCCTTTAGCAGACCCTCAAGAATATGCGCCCTTGCCTCTGCCTTTGCAAGTTCAAATTTGGTTCTTCTTACTACAACCTCGTGCCTGTGCTTTACAAAATAGTGAATCAGCTGCTTAAGGTTGAGAAGCCTTGGACGGCCATCTACCAAAGCAATATTATTTACAGAGAAGCTGGACTGCAGCGCGGTATATTTATAGAGCGAGTTGAGAACCACATTTGCAGGCGCGCCCATCTTAAGCTTTATTACAATGCGCATACCCTCCCTGTCGCTCTCATCATTAATATAGGCTATGCCTTCAATGCGCTTCTCCTCAACCAGCTCTGCCATTTTTGAGATAAGCTCGCTCTTATTTACCATATATGGTATCTCTGTAACCACAATGGTCTCTCTGCCGCTCTGGGAGAGTTCTATCTCTGTCTTGGACCTTACAACAATTCTGCCTTTGCCTGTCTCATAGGCCTCCTTGATTCCCTGCACACCCAGGATAATGCCTCCCGTAGGGAAATCGGGACCGGTAAGATGCTGCATAAGCTCCTCCGTTGTAATGTCGTTGTTATCTATGTAGGCAGTTATGGCATTGCAGACCTCCGTCATATTGTGCGGCGCCATATTTGTTGCCATTCCCACTGCTATTCCCGATGTACCGTTGAGCAGCAGCAGCGGCGCCTTTGCAGGCAGCACCAAAGGCTCCTTTAAGGTATCATCAAAGTTATTTACAAAATCTACCGTATCCTTGTCAAGGTCTGCCAGCACATCCTCTGCAAGCGGATTGAAACGCGCCTCTGTATAACGCATAGCAGCAGGCGGATCCCCATCTATCGATCCAAAGTTACCCTGACCGCGTACAAGCAGGTATCTCAAACTCCAGGATTGAGCCAATCTTACCATTGTATCATAAATACTTGCATCTCCGTGAGGGTGGTACTTACCCATTACATCTCCCACAATACGAGCAGATTTTCTGTTCTGACCACCGGAGGCAAGACCCAACTCATTCATTCCAAAGAGAACACGTCGCTGAACCGGCTTCAATCCATCCCTAACATCGGGCAATGCTCTTGCAACAATCACAGACATAGAGTAATCTATATAAGAACTCTTCATATGGTCCTCTATGTTGATGCGTTGAATTCTACCCAAAGTCTCTTCTTTTTCCATGTAATTTCTTCCGAATAATATTATCCAAATAAAGTTCAAAATTACGATTATTTTAAAAGAATTGCAAGATTATTGCTACTTTAGCAGAAATTAAAAATAATACAATGAGGCTCAAATTACCAGAAGAACTCAACTCTATACTCATCTATTCCCGAGAGGAGGCTATCCGCTTGGGCAAGAGCGAAATATCCCCATATCACCTGCTCCTGGGCATAATCAGACACAAAGAGAACAGGGCCTGCGAGTTGCTGCAGAGCCATAATGTTAATCTCTCAAGACTAAAAGAGGAGCTGGATGCGCTTAACCCGGCGGAGACCAGTCCTTCGCAAGAGACAAACCTGGAGGAGAAGATAACCCTCTCGCCGGAGTCGGAGGTGATATTCAAGAGGCTCTTTGCAGAGATTGAGCTCTCTGGATCGGCCTCCCCCACCTCACTCCACCTGCTGCTTGCCATCCTCAAACTTAACCTTATGCCACTCAACCAGATATGGCAGAAGATGGGCATCTCCACAGAGGGTCTCATACAGGGAGCGGCAGAGATGCTAATGACATCGGGACTATTAGAGGAGGAGTCCGGAGTGCAACAGGCAGAAGAGAGCAATGCAAATATGCTTGAGCGCTTTGGCACAGACCTTACCGAGATGGCGCGCAAAGGGAATCTGGACCCTGTAGTGGGCAGAGAGGCAGAGATAGAGCGACTTGCACAGATACTGGGCAGGCGCAAAAAGAACAACCCTGTGCTTATAGGCGAACCCGGAGTTGGCAAGAGCGCAATAGTGGAGGGGCTTGCAGCCAGAATAGCTTCGGGAAAGGTCTCCAGAGTGCTTCACAACAAGCGGATAATCTCTTTGGACATAGGCTCTGTAGTGGCAGGCACAAAATTTCGCGGAGAGTTTGAGGCCAGAATGAAGGCCATACTCAATCAGGTGGAGGGGAACAAGGAGATTATTCTCTTCATAGATGAGCTGCACACAATAATTGGCGCAGGCGGCGGTCCGGGCTCGCTGGATGCTGCCAATATGATAAAACCTGCTCTGGCAAGGGGCAAAATGCAGTGCATAGGGGCAACCACTTTAGACGAGTTCAGAAAGATTGTGGCAAAGGATGGAGCGCTGGAGAGACGCTTCCAGCACATAATGGTGGAGCCAACCAACTTTGAGCAGACAATGCACATTCTGGAGAGCATAAAGGAGGGCTATGAGGAGCATCATAATGTTAAATATACTCCCGATGCGCTCCGCGCCTGTGTGCTTCTTAGCCAGAGATATATAACAGAGAGGATGCTTCCCGACAAGGCCATAGATATGATGGATGAGGCGGGCAGCCGCGTGCACCAGAAGAGCATTCAGGTACCTGCAGAAATCACAAAGCTGGAGAGGGAGCTGGAGATAATTGAGCAGCATCTTAAAGAGGCTGTGGAGAGCGCCGACTACAGAATGGCCGCCAACTACAGAGATGCCAGGGATTACAAGAGGCGCGACCTCCAGGAGATGAACAAGCGCTGGGAGCTGGAGAAGAGCAGCCATCCGGCAATTGTAGATAGGGAGGATATTGCAAATGTGCTCTCCCAGAGCACCGGCATACCTGCCACAAGGATAGCGGAAAAGGAGGGCAACAGACTCCTTAAGATGGAGGAGACCCTTAATTCCAAAGTGATAGGGCAGCAAGGAGCCATAGAGAGGATTACCAGAGCCATAAGGAGAAACAGGGCGGGCCTTAGCAATCCCAACAAACCAATAGGCACCTTCCTCTTCCTTGGTCCCACCGGAGTAGGAAAGACGCAATTGGCAAAGGTACTTGCAGAGTATCTCTTCGACTCCTCCAACAGCCTCATCAGGATAGATATGAGCGAGTATATGGAGAAACACGCCGTAAGCAGGCTTATAGGAGCCCCTCCGGGTTATGTAGGCTACAATCAGGGGGGAGAGCTTACAGAAAAGGTGCGCCGCCACCCCTACTCTGTCATCCTGCTGGACGAGGTTGAGAAGGCACACCCAGACCTCTTCAACCTTATGCTTCAGGTCTTTGACGAGGGAAGACTTACGGAGAGCAACGGCTCCTGCGTAGATTTCCGCAACACAATAATCATTCTCACCTCCAACATAGGAAGCAGAGAACTTATCTCTTACGGCAGCGGATTGGGATTTGACAATAGCGTAAAACGCAACAAGGAGGGAATGGAACGGGCAATAATAGAGAAGGCTGTGGAGAAGGTCTTCACCCCAGAATTCCTAAACAGGCTGGATGAGCAGATACTCTTCAACACACTCTCGCAGGAGGATATTGCAAAGATTGTGGAGCTGGAACTTAAAGAGGTTTACCGCAGAGTGGAGCAGGCCGGCTACAAACTCTCCATCACCCCGGCCGCCAAACGCTTCCTGGCAGAATGCGGCTACGACCCTCAATACGGCGCACGCCCGCTCAAGCGCGCCATTCAAGAGCACATAGAGGACCCCGTGGCCGAGGCCATAATCCAGCACCAAAGCCTAGGCAGCAGCAGTTCCCAGCCTGCATTGACAATAAAGGTAAGTGTGTGCGGCAAAGGCGCCAAACGCTGCACCAAGACTACACTGCAAACGCTCTGACAATCAATATCAGCACTACGGTACTACAAAGAGAGCCATTCCTGCATACACTTTATAAAAATGTCATTCTCTTGCGGACTCTGCGCCGCAATCCTGAAATGGGCCGGCGTAAGCCCCTCAAAATTAGAGGCATCCCTTATGAGAATACCATAGTTCTCCACCAGCCACATTTTAAGCTCCGCGGCCCTGCCCTTTTGCAGCCTTGCAAGTAAAAAATTACAATCTGTATGCGCCACCTCAATTCCAAGCGCAGAGAGCGCGCAAGAGAGACGCAATGCCTCCCGATGCAACTCTTCAGCAGAGATTACCTCCCTGTTGCCGCTATCTAGAAGGAAATGGGCCGCCTCAATAGCCAGCGCATTTACAGACCACGGCATACGCAACCCCCTCAAAGCATCCATTACTCCAGCAGAACCAATCGCATACCCTATTCTAAGCCCCGGTATCATATACTCTTTGGTAAGAGAGTGGAGAATAACAACATTATCCCTGCCCGCAATATCCTCTGCAGAGAGAACCCGCTTTACTGAATATAGAGCATAAGCCTGGTCTATTACAAAGACCTTCTCCCTACATCTATCAATTATTGAAAGAAGTCTCTCCCTGCAGAAGACCTCTCCTGTTGGGTTATTGGGATTGCACAACCAGACAATATCTGCATCAGATGCCTCAATCTCATCTATAGAGCTAATAAAGGAGACCCTATGCGCAAAGACCTTTGCCGCATCCTGATACTCCCGAAATGTAGGGGCAACAATAGCAGATCTCTTCCCTTCAAAGAGATGGGCAATAAGATATATTGCCTCTGTAGCACCATTGGTAACAATAACACTCTCCTGCTCTAACCCAAGAAGCTGCGCAAGTCTCCTCTCAACGCTTTTTGGTTCCGGTTCCGGATAGTTGCCAACCAGCGAGCCCCTTTCACAGAGGTGCCTTATAAGTTCCTCATGGTTAACATTCTGAGGAATATTACTGCTAAAATTAATTCTCACCCTTCCCTCAAAACGGAAAAGGTCATCTCCGTGTCCTTCAATCATAATATTTCGCAAAAAAAAGAATCCCAACTCTCCATATACCTCCAGTTCCAAAGCACAAAGATACCAGTTAATTCCCCAAAAAGTAGACTCCTCAAACAGAAAAAAGTTTAGAGCACAAAAGTGGCCTTCGAGCAAATCAGAAGGTGAGAATAAATTTCTTGCTGCCCAGATTTGCAATCTTTACAAACTGCGTCTGCTTGCAAATGGCACCGCTCCTCTCCTGCAATGACTGGTACTGCCGCTTGCTATAGCGTTGCCAAGTGGCAATACGCACATAGTACTCAACGGGGGCTCTCTGCGCCGCCTGCTTAAACCCAAGTTGTTCATATACAGCACCTTTAGACCACTCATTATCCGAATAAGTCATCACCTCAAAGCGCTTTACGCCTTGGCGTTGCACAATCCTGCAAAACTCGCCTAGCAGCCGTCCCATCCCTCCTGCAATGCGCAAATCCGGCAGAGAGGCATACCTTACCCACTCGTATGAAGGAATAGCCTCTTCCCGATTCTTCACGCCAAATGTCATTCTTAGCGCATCCGAAAAAGTGGCAACGGCAACCATCTCTCCCTGATGCAGGAGTGCTACCCTGTACTTACATTTTGCCGCACCATAACTGTGATACCTCTGCAGAAAATCCGCTGTAAGATGGTTGAAGAGATTCCTTATGGTAGCATCAACCTTAGCAGAGGGTTGAACCGGCTCAACCAGATAGCTTCTACGCATAAATTGGTCATATTCACCAAGTTGAGCAATCTGCGCAAGAAGAGCATCGGGAAGCGAACGGCTTCGGAAGAGCCTCCCGAACTCCTCCTGTGTAAGAATTTGGCACTTTCTGGCAAAGAGGCTCCTGAAGGTGCCAAGCCTTGAGAGAATGCGCGCCCGCAATTGCTCGCCACCACTGCGCCAGCGGTCCTCAAAGAGGTAAAGCACATCCCACTCCGCAAAGGAATCGGAAGAGGACAACTCCGCGCACCGCTGTGGATAATGGCAGGACTCCCGATGCTGCAGGGTGATAGGGCAGTTCTGCTGCGAGATAGAATGGAAGGACTGCTCCTGGCAGGAGTGGCAGGTCTGGTGCAAGGTAGAATGGCAGGTCTGCTGCGAGCAGGAGTGGTGGTTCTGCTGCGAGATAGAGTAGCAATTCTGCTGCGGGCAAGAGTGGCAGCAGATTGGCACAAGCCGGATAATTAGTTTGTATTGCTCAAAGAGATATTCGTTTGCGACTGGGCATAGCGGAGAAGGGCGTTTGATGTACGCCTTTGAGTTCAATGCAAGGAACTCTTCAAATTCTGCTATAAAACCAAATCTCTCCATCCAACAGATTATTACTCGGACAGGTTGCAACCGCGGTTGCAACTGAGTGCAAAGTTTAAAAAAATCCAGATAAATTTTGCTATTCCAATAATAATATATACTTTTGCAATCCCAAAACGGGATGATTCGCTAGCTCAGTAGGTAGAGCAC